>VFQN01000371.1_pt1 | contig 88738 bp, 74 predicted proteins | sample 3512371 | NCBI WGS metagenome assembly VFQN01 (sample SAMN10412370, study PRJNA504923) | tailings metagenome | isolation source: Replicate 2 from Balatoc abandoned mine | place: Philippines: Itogon, Benguet | collected 2017-08-28
CGAGAAAAGTTGGAGTACAGTTCCTCTCCCTTCTCCATACAGAGCGGAGAATGTTAGATTACAGTTCCTCTCTCTCCGCCACCAGTCTAGACAACTGCCTTCTCTGCCTCGCAACCTTCCCCTCCAGAATTGCTGTGATAGCTCCCGGTTGGCTTGCAGGCTCTGTACTTTCGAAGGCCACCGGACGAGCCAATCCATTCTCTGTAGCGCGAGATTCTCCTAGAGGGCGGTGTGCCACCGTTTGCGTCGCGCTCTACGGCAAGGCGGCCGCTTGCGACGATCGCTTCCTAAAAGACCCTTCCCGTGGCTCGGCCGGTAGCATCTATCGCTCGTACACTGCGAAAATTGGGATTGGTTGTTCAAAGCCCTTCAGTGTCCGTGCATCCAGTTCAATGAGATTCGCCCGTGCACCCACCGCGTAAGCGGCAACCTGATCGACGAGAATTTCGGAATCCGCTGCACTCGAACACAGTCGCGATGCCAGATTCACGACATTGCCAATTGCGTTGTAGTGAAGGCGGCCTTCAGAACCAATACGTCCGACAGTCGCCGGCCCCATCGCCAAACCCACGCCAAAACCAAGCCGACTGTCCAGCGTGCGCCATTCGGCCAACAGTTTCTGCACTCTCGCTTGCATATCTCTCGCCAACTTTACGGCTCGCAACGCCGGTTCCGGACAGGAGACCGGCGCATTGATCAGCACCATTGCTCCATCTCCGGCGAAGTTTAGCAAGGTGCCTTCATGCCGGCTAACCACCAGTTCGAGTGCGTCGTAATATTCTCGCAAAACCCCCATGACACTCTCAGGCGTGGCCTGAGCGGAGAAGGCGGTGAAGTTTCTTAGGTCGCAGAAGACCGCGACGACTTCGACTCGCCGCGCGTCCAAAACGCTATCGTTACCCGTGCGATCGACAAGTTCTGCCACTTGCGGTGCCAGAAACCGTTTGAGCCGGCTGATTCGCTCTGAGCGCTCTTTTGAAATCGACAATTCACCCGCCATTTCGTTGAAACGGGTCGCGAGACGTTCAAATTCGTCGCTTTTCGGAAGGCTGATCCTGTGATCGAACTGCCCTGCCCCGATGCGTGTCACGCCATCCTCGAGAACGCGTATTGGTTCGGTCATACGCTGGGCGAGCCAGTACGCGAGCAATGCCGCTAAGAAGGCGCCGCCGACGAGCACCGCAGCGGTGCGCCAAAGCGCAGCGTAAATCGGTCGAAAGGCCTCAGCGGCGGGTTGTTTGACGATGATGCTCCAGTCGAGAGCAGGTATCTGTGCCATTGCAGCCAGAACGGATTGCCCCTCGATGTCCCGACCGGCGGTAGCTTCACCAGACCTTGCGAGAATGGCTGTACGCAAGTCTTGGAGAGGCCGTTGACTGGTTTCATCTGCTCGCAGGACAAGGCTGATGTCCGGATGGGCAATCAAGCGCCCCGGCCGATCGAGCACAAAAGCCTCACCCGTGCGGCCCACTCGTATCTCGGACACCACGTCCCAAATAAGCTTCAGGTTGACCTCGGCCACCGCCACTCCGACCGCTGAGCGGTTGCCCGCAACTGAGATGGTCATGAATGGTTCCGAGCCATCCTGAAACGTGACGGGACCAAACCACGTGCGACCTGTGCGAGCGCCAATAACGGCGGGCGTCCATGAAAGATCGTTGTCGCTCTCCCTTCTGTTCAAGCCGATTCGTGACACGAACAGCCGCTCTCTTCCGTCTGGGTCGACCAGCGTGAGGCTTTCGATGGCCGGGACCTGACGCAGCAGCCGCAAAGCATCGAGCCTGCGTCTGTCGTCGCCGCTTTCCGACCACGGCAACAGGACAGTCCAGCCCAATTGCTCTCGGATTCCCTCGATGAACTCTTGGATCTTTGCGGACGCCAACCGTGCTTCGGCGTTCAGGAGCTCGTTCAGCCTGGCGCGCCGGTCGTGATAACCAAACCATGCTTCGATCCCGCCAGCGATCAGGAGCGGTATAACCACCGCCGCAAAGAGAGCACGAAAGTATTTCCAGAACAGTGATTTGCGTGGGGCACGAGAGGACATCGGGCTGTCCTTAAAAGCACCCTTCACTCGAAGCATCGATTACCCGTATTATTCGATAACCCTGTCGGCACTACTCAGAAGAGACGCCGGGAATGATATCCCAAGATCGGCTGCCGTTTTCAGATTGATAAATAGCTCGACCTTGGTCACACGCTGTACCGGCAAATCCGAAGGTTTTGCTCCCTTTAGGATACGACCGGCGTAACTCCCCGCATTGCGATGTGATTGTTCGAAATCGCCGCCGTAGCTCATCAAGCCGCCAGCGAGCGGGAAGTCGCGCGATTGAGTCACTGCGGGTACAGCATGACGCGCTGCGAGTGCTGCGAGTTGCTGACTGCGGTAAGCGAAATAAGGATCCGAGCTGAAGACGAGCCCGCCAGCGCCCGTCTCACGCACCGCAGCGAACATGCCTTCGAATTCCGCTTCGGAACTCGCTTTCAATTCAACAAGCCTTAGTCCAAGACTGTCCGCTGCAGCATGCAGATTTCTCAACTGCGGGATCGAAGTCGGGCTAGATGGATTGATGGCTACTGCGAAGACGTTGGCGTCCGAGCGTACCTCATGCATGAACTCCAAGCGCTTCCGCGATACTTCGACGCTCAGGCTAGATACGCCGGTGAGGTTCCTCCCGGGCCGCGACAGGCTCTCAACCACGCCGAGTGCGACCGGATCGCCACCCATCTCGAAGACAATCGGAATTGCGGCAGTCACCGACTTTGCCGCGAGTGCGACCTCGGCACCGCCCGCCGCCACAATCATCGTGACCCGGTCATTGACAAGCTCCCGCGCTAGCTCGGGCAGCCGGTTATATCGGCCCTCTGCCCACCGGAACGCGACAGCAACATTTCGCCCCTCAACATAACCGATGTCCGCCAACCCGTCGCGGAATGCGATGAGGCGACTATTGTAGCTCTCCGGGCTTTCAGATCCGAGATATCCGATGACTGGCATCGCTTGGCCGCGAGCCGGCAATATCCAGACCGCACCTCCAGCGAGGAGTGCAATGAAATCGCGACGTCGCATCCCATCGGCGGTGTAAGCAACGGCTCTAGCCATGATGCGCAACTTCGGCTCTCCTACAAATTGATGCTCATAGCTGCATGAAAGCAATTGAGGACGGCATTTCCCGTCGCGTCCGCGCGCTAGCTTCGCCTCGGAGAGACAGAAACTCACCGGTTGGATCGGGCACTAGTATTTTCTCGCTACTGAACCGGCGGATTTGAATCGTAGCCAGAGTATCACCTGCTCATGAGACTCATATTCAGGCGCTCCGACTGCAAGGTCGTATCCATTGCGGTCGGATCACTTCGGCACATCTTCTTCGTCAGGACAGATAGCTTAGGTAAGCAGAAACTATTCTCTCTCATAGAAAACGTAGCCATTGGAAACAGAATAACCGCAGACATGCAGCATATAAGCTGTGCTATGGCATTCATCTTGTAACCCAAACATTCGCCAGCGATGATCGGAGCAGATTTTGTCTGATCCGAGCATCGCCTTATTCCATCAGCGCTTTGTGATCACGACTTCGAGATACTCGCTTGGCACCACCATTGTGCCGTCGTTTGCGCGGTTGAAGCGCTCAATCAGCGCGTGAAGGTCTGCGAGCAGTGACTGCCGCTTGCCCTCATCGAGTGCGGCCAGCGCCTTGAGGATGGGGCCGTAATATTTTCCGAAGACCTCGACGCAATGCGCGGGGGAGCGGTACCGAAAAGTGAAATGCCGCGGCTCAACGGAGATGGACGAAGCTTCGGCGCCGAAGAGCTCCGTAATCCGCTCGGTCGTACCCCACAAAGCCGGCGACCTGACACCGGCGGCTGGAGGCAGGTACGTGCCCAGCGTCTTGAAAACCTGACCGATGTAACCCTGCGGAGTCCAATTTGACATACCGATTTTGCCGCCAGGCCGGCAGACACGAATCATCTCAGCCGCGGCGCTGTCCTGGTCCGGCGTGAACATCACGCCGAAGGTCGATAGCACGACATCGAAAGTCGCATCACCGAACGGAAGCTTCTCTGCGTCGGCTTCCCGGAAGGTGATGGGCAGTCGCTCGGCAGCGGCTCGCTCGCGACCACGTTCCAGCAAAGTGCCAACGTAATCGGTGGAGACGACTTCGGCAAAGCGGCGGGCCGCGGCGAGCGATGCGTTGCCGTTACCAGCCGCAACGTCCAGGACACGTTGGTTGCTGCGTAGATCAACAGCTTCACAAATGCTTTCGCCGACAATTTGTAGCGTTGTACCGACGATCGCGTAATCGCCTGAAGACCATGCTGCCTTCTGCTTGGTCTTTATTGCTGTTAGATCCGGAGTCATAGCAGTGTGCATATTCATGTCTTGCTCTCCTGTCGTCGTTAGGTTGATACCCGCGGTCTTGATGACCGGTGCGGCGCGCGACCGTGGCAGGGCGCCAAATTCCTTGGTCGTAAGCAGAATGCGATCAGCAGCTCATCGCAATCGTCGTCACCGTTGACGGGCCACCAGTGTGACGCCGCACGCCGTGTCTTCGTCAGGCAGCCGGTGACGCCGGTGACGCCGGTGACGCCGGTGACGCCGGTGACGCCGGTGACGCCGGTGACGGACAATTCGCACTTGACATTCAATAATTCCAATTCATTGTTTCTATCGAAACGATGAACATCGCCTATCGATGCGACAACTCAACCTCGACCAGCTGCTGACCTTACAAACTGTGATCGAGCTGGCCAGCTTTACGGCGGCGGCGCGGCGTTTGAATCTCTCGCAATCCGCGGTGAGCGTTCAAATTCGAGAGCTGGAGGACAGGCTCGGAGTTCGGCTGGTCGATCGCCTCGGCAAAAAAGCTTATCCTACTGAGGCTGGGCGCGACGTTATCGAATGCGCTCGCCGAATATTTAACGAAGTTGACTCACTTAACGATTCAATGCGCCGCATTCGGGATGGCTGGATGGGCCGGGTGCACATCGGTTCGGCGCTAACCGCGTTGATCTACCTGCTGCCGCCAATCCTTAAGACCCTGCACTCCGATCACCCGAGCATTGATATCATTGTTAGCACCGCACCGACGTCTGACATGTTGAGCAAGATTTTGAGTAACGAGGTGGATATCGGGCTTATCACAATGCCCATTGAAGACAGTCGTCTCTCTGTTACTCCTTTGCATGTGGAGCCGATGGTGGCGATTCTGCCCTCCTCGACTCGAGCCATCCCAAAACTGATTACTCCTGATTATTTAGCCCAACAATTCTTGGTGTTTGAGTTCGGCGCCGTCAGCCTGCTGCTCAGGCAGTGGCTCTCATCTGAAGGTGAGCGGGCTCCGCTACGATCGATGACCGTGAGTGGGATTGAAGCGGTCAAAGTCGTCGTGGCCGCAGGGATGGGAATGTCGATTGTTCCAGCAATGTCTGTAAAGCATCATGCCGACGATATCGTCGTAAGACCACTGATGCCCCAGCTGAAGCGCACGCTGGCGTTGGTGCAACATCGGAGCAAGCCGGAAGACAATGCTTTGAAGACCGTACGAGCCGCGATGATGAAACTCGCAAACATCCCGGAGCTGGCTCCGCGAAAAAAGTCGCGAACTTAGTTGCTGCTTCAGTTGGGCTTGGTGTTCGAGACACGGACCACACGACCCCATTTCTCTGTCTCGGTAATAATGAGTTTCTCGAAATCGGCAGGAGATCCCGCAATTACAGCCGCGCCCATGTCCGCAAACTTGCTCGCAACGGCAGGCTCCGAAAGGACCGCATTAGTCTCATGGTTCAAAAATTTTATAAGGTCGGTCGGAGTGCCTCTCGGCGAAGTCAGGCCGTACCAAGAGCTCGATTCGTAGCCGGGCACGAATTCGTCGATCGTCGGCAAGTTAGGCAACAGCGGCGATCGAAATGTCGTGGTGACCGCCAGTGCGCGGACGCTGCCGCTCCGAATATGTTCGATGGCGGTTGCCATGTTGTCGAACATGACGTTGGTGCGCCCCCCGAGAAGATCAGCAAGCGCGAGCGCGGCTCCGCGGTACGGGACATGAAGGATCGAAACGCCGGTCATTATCTTGAAAAGATCGATGGATACGTGACCTGGACTCCCGTTGCCCGCCGATCCTGCAATCAGCTTGTTCGGATGTTGTCTCCCATAGGCGATTAATTCCGGGACGGTGTGAACTGGCAGCGACGGGTGTATCTCTAGAACATTCTGCATACGATTCACGCCGGCCACAGCAGCCATATCGCGTGTGAACGTAAAGCTGAGATTATCAAAAAGGGTGGCGTTGATCGCATTCGCTGCTGATGCCATCAGTAAGGTATGCCCATCGGGCGCGGATCGAACGACCTGCTCCGTGGCGATATTTGTGGCGGCACCAGGTCGGTTTTCAACGACGAATTGTTGGCGGAGCCGCACCGAAAGTCGATCTGCTATTAAGCGCGCAGTAAGATCCGTCGCACCCCCGGGAGCATATCCAACGATTATGCGAACCGGTCTGGCGGGATAGGCCTGCGGCGCGGCACGACGAGGTAATGATGCCGCAAGCGCAACGCTCGATAATCCAATTACCCCGCGACGGGAAAAGGCTTTGTGCATAAGGACACCGCTCGCCGCATATTACAGTCTGAACAATATTAGTTCCAATGGTCTCGTCTTCCAACGGCGAAACGGCTTTTGGCAGTAAGGAGCGGCGATCATTATGATTTACGGCCGCATGAGGGAGGAGCTTTGTCTCACAATGGCTCGCCTGCGGCCGCGTGCTCGCACCAGTTCGCTGCCACGACGAGAAAACAGTAATGACATTTCTCTGAAATTCGACTTCATCCAAACGACGCCGGAGGAATTCGCCCCCGAATGCGACGGCATTCGACGATCGGATATCTGAGCTCTATCTATGCAGTTCGAGCGGAAGGCGGATCTGCGTAAGCGCGAGTCAACGAACGCGGGTGCAGTCACAGTGCGGCCCTCTCAGAGACAGCAAAGGTCAGCTTCTCGCCTAATGTTTTAACTCACCCGAGCTTGTGTTTCGGCGGAAATACGCTATATACAAACAATCGAGTTTCGGCCTGAAGACTTGGCCTCGCCGCAAATAGCGCGCCTGACTGACGAACTTCCTAAATCTCGACATTAACCGGCAGCGGTAGCGCGCGGCCATCAATCCCCATATCGAAAGTACACACATCATGTCGCAAGGAACCGTGAAATGGTTCAATAGCCAAAAGGGCTTTGGCTTCATTCAGCCGGATGACGGCAGCAATGACGTTTTCGTCCACATTAGCGCGGTCGAGCGCGCTGGCATGTACCAACTTAACGAAGGCCAAAAGCTGTCTTACGAGGTTGTCGCTGACCGCAAGACCGGGAAGTCGGCCGCCGCAAATCTCGTTGCGGCATAAGGACTATGACATAGCGCTTTGACCACGGATGTACTGGTAAGCGCGATTTGACCCCGCCCTGCTCAGGCAGAAGCGGGGTTTTTTAATGGAGGAGAATATATTGGACAATTTCGAGCAAGAGAGCCCCGTCGCGCGACAGGCCAATCTGGCTTTTCGCAAGGAGGTGCGAGCTCGCGAAGGTACAGAGGCTTGGATTGCGTATAATGCGGAAGTCGACGCGACTCGACTGCTAACAGCGAAGTTGCGTGAAGAGCGATTAATAAGAGAATCAAACGCTCTCGCTCATGTTCCCGAACTTAAGCATCGAAAGAAACCCACTTCCCGGGGGACGCGATCTACCTAAGCGGCTTTCGGACTTAGACGACGCGGTGCGTGGTCTAAACCCTGAATTCTGCAGTTCCGCCCACTTGCGCGGTCACTGCCGACGAGGAAGCGGTTCCCGTGGCCCGCTTTCGCGAAATCGACGTGCAGCCCTTCAATTCAGCATCTACGAAGGCAAGCGACGGGTGGCCTGGCACGGCTGGCAGCTCGATTTTAGCGACCGCAAGCCGAAGCTGGTCGAGCCGATGCCTAAATTCTTGGTCCCGCTTCCGAAGCGGTAGAGTCGTTTGACGGCCTCAGCCGCGGCGGCATCATGCAGGTGCTGGTCACCAAATACGAAGTCGTATTTGGACTCGGTTCGCATCGCAACAAACCTTACTTTGATCGTGCATACGGGTGTCTCTTCTCTCTTCTTGCAGGCTTTGGTCTCAACACCACGAAACAACAAGGGCCCTGACGTTAACTTCTCGGGACGCGGAGCGAGTTCGACGATTTCTCTTTGACCTAGGGACACCCATATTTATCCATCTGGACTCGCGCCGTTCGACGGCCGGATTCATTCTCTTCCGCTCCTGAGATTAAGAATGGCCCTTAGATGACATTCGCTAGGGCGGCCCACCTATCGGTGTCCAGTGCTGGCGTGGCGATCGTCTGGTTAATGCAGAAGCCAGTGGCGGAGATGCTCGCTCTAGACTTTCATCGGTAGCCGTTTGCCGAGCGCGGCAGCTCACTTGCCGCATTTACGAATAGGATCAATCCATGTCAGCCGGGGCCTTGGACCTTAAGGTTTGCGAACAAGAGCCAATTCACATACCCGGGTGTATCCAGCCACATGGTTTGCTGCTTGTTGTTGATCCCAGCTCGGATCAGATATTGCAAGCTGCGGGGATCACTAACTCTCTCATTGAGCGCGACGAAAGCGCCGTAGGCAATACCGTTCAGCGGGTCTTTGGTATTTCTCTTTCAGATCTTATTCGGCGCGAGGACGCAGTCTTACTTCGTGAACCGATCTTTCTTGGAACGGTCGGCCCGTTCGGCGGTCGCGAGTTGACCTTGACTGCACACCTAGTTCAAGGAGCCGTCGTCATTGAAGCGGAACCGGCCACTATCCCAGTCTCCGCCGCGAAGATACTTGCGACCATTCGATCCATTACGGAGAGAATTGGCGAAGCGTCCAGTCTCATCGAAGCCTGCGAAATCGCAGCATATGAGGTTAAACGAATCACGCGTTACGACCGGGTTATGATCTATCGGCTTTTACCCGATGGTTCAGGCTCCGTTATCGCAGAGGTGAAAGACGCGCAGCTCGCCTCGTTCTTGAACCACCACTTCCCTGCGTCAGACATTCCAAAACAAGCCCTCGAATTGTACCGGCGCAGTGCGGTCCGGCTGATCCCCGATGTGGGATATACCCCAAGCCCACTAGAACCAGCCCTCGTTCCCACCATCACCGACCTTTGGATATGAATTATTGCGCCTTACGCAGTGTGTCCCCGGTTCACATCCAATACCTCAAGAACATGGGCGTTGGTGCTTCAATGTCGGTCTCCCTACTTCCACAAGGAGAGCTTTGGGGACTTATCGCCTGTCACAATACCACTCCAAGAAAACTGTCATATGAGGCTAAAGAGACCTGCACGCACGTCGGGCAGATTTTGTCCCAGCAGGTTCAGGCAAGAGAAGACGCTGAGAGCTACAGGATCGCAGGAGAACTTGGTGCGGCACGAGACCGCGTGATGCGCGCCCTGGTAGATGCGGAGGATCCTGGCCGCACCCTTCTTAACCTCAGTGAGGACGTCAACGCCTTAGTCGACGCGCACGGAGTGGTCATTTGTCGTAACGGGGTCTTAGCGACAGCAGGCCGGTATCTGGCCGAATATCAGGTCCGCAATTTAATGGCCTGGCTCGACGTTCGCATGCAGGGCAGCGACTTTTTCGTTACGGATAGATTGTCGGAAGAGTATCCCGAAGCCCGTTCGTTCGCGGAAGAAGCCAGTGGCGTATTGGCGGCTCGGCTTCCAGGTGAGGCTCAGACGACCCTCGTATGGATTCGGGCAGAGCACGTCCAGGAGATAAATTGGGCCGGAAATCCCCACGAACTGGTGGCGCCGGGCTCCCGGATCGGGGCACTAAATCCGCGGAAATCTTTTGCCACCTGGCAAGAGAAAGTCAGAGGCCGATCCCGCCCCTGGCGGAAGATCGAGATCGAATCTGCGCAATGGTTTAGCCCGCGCGCAGCGTTCGTCATTCAACAAAGAAACGTGCGGGAACTCAACCTGCTCCTCGCCGAAGCAAATGACCGGCTCGCAGCCTTGGCTGCGACTGACAGCCTGACTGGCATTCCCAATCGGCGCACTTTCGATGGACGTCTTACATCAGAGTGGACACGTGCGAACCGATCTCTTCGACCGCTTGCGATGATCATTTTGGACCTGGATTTATTCAAGCAGTATAATGATCACTACGGCCATATAGCGGGCGACGATTGTCTAAAGCGGGTCGCGCAGAGCCTCCAGGTCGGTCGGCGCGCCAATGATCTTGCCGCACGCATTGGCGGCGAAGAGTTCGCTCTCCTTCTCCCTGACACCGATATCAACGGTGCCGCAACGGTCGCGGAGGCGCTGCGCTCGCAAATACAGGGCCTCCAGATCCCACACGCGCAAAACCCCGCCGGAGTTGTTACCGCCAGTTTTGGTGTGGCCGTCGCGGCGAACGCCGGAACTGGCTCTAGTGAGAGGTTGATCAAGGCAGCGGACTCGGCCCTATACAACGCGAAGGAAAGCGGGCGGAACCGAATTGCGGTATCGACAAACAATTGAATGCACTTTTTGTTTACGCGCGTAATCGCAACGTCGGTACTGGTGCTGCGCGCACTAACGATGGGAATGACGCCAGCCTGATATTTAATTGAGCCAGATATCATGACCCGCACAATGCGGTCTTCGTCGGACCTTGCGTCGCACTTATCCGCACGGGCATTATGGTTGTTCCGCAGCGATACTTCCCGGCTAAGCTAAAAGTGTGGACTGGCTGCCGACGTTACCGCAATCCCACGCAGTGGTTTTAATGAGAGGAGGGTTCGAGGCTTACACCTGCCGAAGACGACTATCGCCAATGCGACGGTCAGTGTAACGGGCACGAGGAGACCAACTGTGATACTGAGCTTCTGCACCGAACACGACATCAAGTAAGCGATTTCTTCGGAAGCAATGCGATCAGCTTTGTGTCCCGCCAAATTCTAATGTCTCCCGCGTTGATATACTTGCGCGCTTGCTTCATCGCGTCATCATCATCGGTACAATGCGAGATGGCGAATGCGTCCGCAACTACACCCCTTCTTATCGAGAACATGGATACGATATCTCTGCACAAATGGCGCCCCCTGCGTTTGAGGCAGGCGCGCTACAATGCCTCTCAGTTACCAACGCCTGATGAACAGATGCGCAAGCCAATGATAAACAGTTATTCCCATATCGCGGAGTACAAGTTTAAGTTTAAACGTCCCCGCAAGTAGGGACTATTTTTCAGATGGCACCATCGCTTCTTGGGCAGAGCTATCGGTGCGGCTTACCAACACGATATCAGTACGCGCATCAGCATACTTTCAACATCACGCACCGGCCGGACTTGTCCATAAACTAGATAAAACTTTCCGGGGTAGAGCTCTATTCCGCTGCTTCAGCCGACCTGCTACGGTGTTGCATCTCCAAAGCAAGCGTCGCCGAAGGATACATCATGACAAGGTTCGCACTTCCCGCAGTACTTATATTGTTCACTTCGATGCCTTCTGTAGCGCAGGAGGCATTTCCGAACTTAATCGGAACCTGGAAAGGCAACAGCGAATCGATCGTCTTGTCGGGCGGAAACACCCATCATCCGGGCAAATCGCGCGAAGCACGCATGTCAGATGTTGCGTTTACGCTGATAATCGACAAGCAGGACGGTCGGCGGATCTCCGGAACATTCGCATCAGCTAAGCACAAGGAAGCCGTGATAGCTGCGATTTCACGCAATGGCACCGTCTACATGGTCGATGATGATGGCTACTCCGTTGGCACTTTACTCAACGGCAATCGTCTGGAGCTCTGCTATATGAAGCGGGCGCCGAACGGAAGCGTGGCCTCCTGCACAGAGTTTTCGAGGCAATAGGATCTCGTTTAAGATCGGATTATGCTGCGATAATTGTTGCCAGAGGCTCTAAACCAGTCGAACGCGGACGACCCGCCACCCTATGATGCCGTTAAAGATTCGCGGCGGTTGAACGCGGCCTAGTCGTAATGGTGGGCACCCTCGCAGCTCTGCGGGAGAAAGTTGGAATACAGTTCTCTCCCTCCTCCAAGCAGGCGGAGAATGTTGGATTACAGCCGCGCTCCCTCCGCCAATGGGTCAGCAGGCGACATTTGTCCGCTCTTGAAAGGGGTCCAAAAAGGGGCCGCTCTGCAGCGGCTTTTGTCGCAGAGCATTCCGTGACTATCCCCCCTGAGGACGGGGTATTTTCCGCTTTCTCTGTGCCGCTGCTCTCCCAACCTCTGCACCATGCGCGCGGTGTGCGATGCGCCGTTTGTCGCTCCCGGTCAAATGGACACACTTCATCTCCGTCACCGAATAGTTGTCACTTGCGTCGCAAGCGACTTCCGAGACCCCCCAGCGTCGAGACGCCTCATTATGGGTGTAACACTTATGCCATGGATGATGATCGATGCGATCGATGATCGATGTTAACGCGCTCCACAACAGCCCCTCTGGATGAAAGGTTGCGTGTCCAAGGCCATAAGCCAAATAGTTCACAAACCGTCATTCAAGCCAGCTTCTTAAGTGAGCGCGTATCATCCGCCGACTGATATCTCTTCGGATACCTCTCGAACCGGCGGAGGGCAAATATCCGCCCTGAGCCAGGGCAACCGCCGTGACCGCTAGTTTGCTGGACCGGCGTATTTCGAGACCATAGCCCTCATGTCATCGATAAGCAGCCGGCCATCAATTCCCTTGTCTTTCACGCTCGCGACCCATTCGGCATAGACTTTCTCGGAGCCTTGCTTCCAACGCGCGGTTTCAGCGGCGTCGAGAACGACGATGTCATTCTGGCGTTTTTTGGCGGCGGCGATTGCAAACTTGTCGGCTTCGTCCAGAACCTCACCGGCGCGGCGCGACACTTCAAGACCGGAATGTTTGTCGATAATGGCTTTCAGGTCCGGGGGAAGACTGTCGTATTTCTTCTTGTTCATGGCGAGGATCAGAAAGCCAACATAAAGGCTGCGGTTCCCGCTGAACTCGGTATGTGTCTTTACAATCTCTTGAACGCGCAGCGGCAGAACGACTTCCCACGGAATCAATGTGCCATCGATCACGCCCTTGGACAGAGCGTCGGGAACGGCCGGCATCGGCATGCCGACCGGCGTCGCACCGAGCGTCTCGAGCACCTTGTTGACCAGACGTGAGGGACCCCGAAGCTTGAGACCCTGCATGTCTTCGAGCTTGTGAATGCCCTTGCCCTTGACGTGCAACACGCCAGGACTATGCGCGAAAGCAGCCAGCATCTGAACGCCATCGAATTCGTCCTTCAGATGCTTCTGGTACAATTCCCAGACTGCCTGGCTGCTTTGCTGCGCGTTGCCCGCGATGAACGGAAGTTCGATAACTTCCGATTTCGGGAACCGCCCCGGCGTCCCGCCAGGAAGCGCCAGCACGATATCGACGACGTTGTCTTTGGCCTGATCGAACAGCTGGGACGGCGTGCCGCCAAGTTGCATCGACGGGTAGAGCTCGAACTTGATCCGCCCGTTCGATTCACTTTCGATGGCCTTGCTCCACGGGACGACGAAGTTTCTGGCGATGGGAGCTCCAGCGGGAACGTAGTAATGCACGCGCAATGTTGTCTCCTGGGCGCGCGCCGGAACCGCGCCAATCCCGCTCGACAGGCCGACACCCACGATCGCGCACTTCAAAGCAAGAGAGACTCTCATATCCCACTCCTTTCTAATGACCCCACTGGACACATCTGGTTTGGGCACTTCTCAACGAACAATTTGCAGCGCGATCAACGTCAAAGCCGGGAAAGCGAGCAGCAAAATAATCCGCAGGATATCCCACAGAAGAAACGGGATAATACCGCGGTAGATGTCCCAGACCGGAACGTTGTGCGCGACAGTGCGAACGACATAGACGTTCAGACCGATCGGCGGCGCGAGCAAGCCGAAGGCGACGACGCTCAGCATCAGGATGCCGAACCATATCGCCTTTTGCTCGCTGGTCAGGTTGTACAGATCGAGGTCCATGACGATGGGAAGCAATATCGGAAGCAGCAGCAGCATCATTGCCAGTTCGTCGAGAACGCAGGTGAGCAGCGCAAAGATCAGAAGGAATCCGCCGACGATCAGGATCGGGCTGACTTGCAGCTCTTGCGCCCACAATGCGGCGCTGGCCGGGACCTGAGAGATTGCCAAGGCCGCATTCAGCATTCCGGCGCCGAGCAGTATCAGAAAGATCATCGCGCTCGACTGGACGACGGGCAAAATGGATTTCACGATCGAACGCCAGGTGAGCCGCTTGCGGGCGATGCCGAGCAGAAGTGTCGCGGCTACCGCGACCGATGCGCCTTCCGTCGGCGTGAAAAATCCTCCGTAGATGCCGACGAACATTACGAGGAAAATCGCAACGATTGGCCATGCATCCGCGATCGCCTTCAGCCGCTCTCGATTGCTCACGCGGGGGGCAATCGGCGCCTGGTCCGGATAGATCCGGACCATTACAGCGATCACGATGCAATATCCGGAAATCGCCAGCACCCCCGGGATCATCGCCGCGGCAAACAGCTTTGCGATGCTTTGTTCAGCGAGGATCGCGTAGATGACCAGGATGATTGAAGGCGGAATAAGGATGCCAAGGGTCCCGCCCACTGCCAGCGTCCCGGTGGACAGCCGGTCGGAATAGTTGAGTTCGCGCATCTGCGGCAGCGCAATCCGCGCCACTGTCGCGGTCGTTGCGACCGATGATCCGCAGATCGCTCCAAACGTGGCACATGCCAGAATCGACGACATGGCGATGCCACCCTTGAGATGACCGACCAGCGTGTTGGCCGCCCTGAAGAGCGAGCGCGAGAATCCCGCCGCGGTCGCCAATTCTCCCATCAGCAGGAAGAGCGGGATTACCGACAGATCGTAATTCGCGAGGTTGGACCACAACAGCCCCTTCAGAAAATTCAGGAGCGCTGCATCGCCAACCATCGCCCAATAGCCGGCGGCACCCGCGACAAACATCGCAGCGCCGATTGGAACGCGAATGACGATGAATGTGAGCGTAGCGGCCATCATGATCGCCGCTATCGCAAGCTTACTCATCGGTTGACGCCACGGCCGTCTTCCAACCAGCGCTTTGCGCGATTGCGATGATGCTTGTCAGAATGACGCCAGGAACGGTCGCGAGATACGCGATCCAGATGGGGAAACCAACCAGCATGCTGGTCTCGCCGCCTTGCCGGATGCTGTAGCTGCCGACCGCGGTCCGCCAGCCGATCAGCACGAGCATCAGCGCAACCATGAGATCGCCGAAACGCTCGAGGCGATAGATTGTCTTCGCGCTCGCATTGAGCGTGAAGAAATCCACGGCGAGATGACCCCGCATCAGCTGGCAATACGGCAACATCAGGGAGCCGGCGATAAAGATGCCGATACCGGCCATTTCAAAATCACCGATGACCGGGCGATTGAACGCAGCGCGCCCGATGATGCTGACCGATGAGACGAGAGCGATGATGACGACAATGGCTCCGCCGATATAGGCAAACACAACTGCAGTGGAACGGATGAATCCAAGCAGCGACGTCATTCAAGATGACCCTCCATCTCCATCAGTCGCAAGAGTCGTGCCGCCGGCGGCTCGCACAATATCCAGGCTCGTGCACGCCGGAACACTATCAAGCATATCAAATACGACGCGCATCTTTGAGCGATTTTAATCAGCAAGACATTGTGTGATCGCTGACATTTTTGCATCGACTTATAGCACGCCTGATATCAGTGGCGCCGATGCGCCCTTGGTCGCCGACCATATGGGCAATTGTCCACTATTTGGTCTGAGCGTGACGATGACGTCATCGTCGCGCGATGTTTCGAAACGCGCTCAAGTTCAGAAGCCAATTTCCGGCTGTTCTCCGGAATAGACATAGGTCTTGGTCGGCCGGTTTTGCGCGATGGCTTCCAACTCACGGTCAAACAGCCTGCGCATCCGGACGATACAGATATCCGTTCGCCCCAGATGCTCGATGCTGCGATCGGCGATCCAGCCTTGTCCTCCCTGTGCCACCGCATCCTCGATCAGGAGAAACCGCGGATGGTCGCGGAAATCTTCAAGTATGGCCTTGCCGTCCAGGATCTCGCGCGCAATCTCGGGGATCTTCCGTGCCGCCTTGATGCGCGTGTCATTTTCTTCAGCAGCCTTCTGATAGTCAGCCATTTCTTCCTTCGGCACGCGCGCGAACTGCGTCATGAACAGGATGTGGTTTTCATCATCCGTCGGAACAAGAGTGAGGTAAGAATCGCGCCATCCACCGATCCGCAAGCCGTTGAACGGAGGAATGATGCTTCGCATGGTGTTCGGGAACAGATAGAACGTCGAACGCCGCTTCCCCTCCGCGCCAACGCGGCTATAGCGCACCATGCCGAACGGCATTTCCTCCGGCCATGTCTCGGGGACCCGGACCTGATCGCGACCGAGCGCGTTGTGAGAGCCGCTCGGGCTGTGCACGAAGGACAGATGCGCCTCGTCGGCCTGGTTCTCGTAGGTCTGGAACCAGTTGCAGGGAAAATCCTCCATCATGTTTTCGACGATGCCTTCGCCCTCGAATTCCGGGAAGGGCGGAAAGGCCGGTGGCTCGCCCTCGCCAAAATAAGCGTAGATCAGGCCAAGATGCTCGCGGGTCGGATAGGCAGCGATCCGCACACCCGGTGCAGGGCCCGGGGGCGCTTCCCCCGGCCGCTCGACGCAGGCGCCGTTCCCATCAAAGGTCCAGCCATGATAAAAGCAGCGGATGCAATCGCCGCGCACCCAGCCGGTCGAGAGCTGAGTATTTCTGTGGGCGCAACGGTGATCGACCACAAAGGCAGTACCGGACTCACCTCGATACAGCGTGAACTTCTCACCCATAATCAGGATCGGCCGCGCGGTGCCGCGCGCCAGCATCTTCGACATGTAAACCGGCTGCCAGAATTTCCGAAGAAATTGTCCACCGACCGTGCCGGGACCAGCAAGCGCATAATCCATGCTCTTGCGCTTCAACAATGTTGTCCGCTCGTCCATATTCGGGCCTCCACGCTTCGCAAGAATGATGGTCGTCACGCTGGGAGATTTCGATTAGAAAAATTATAGAGAGACCGATGTCGGCGTATAGCGGTCCGCCGCTGACATTTGCGCAGCGATTAATATCGGGGCTGACATAAATCGACGAGACGCCGGCCATTGCCGACGTGCTTCTCTTGCTTTCCTACTGTTGCCGCGATCTTCAGCCGCCGCTGATGCGCCTATCTTGTTTTTGTGGCCTGACAGTCTTCGTGGCCTTTGCCGGCGGCTCGGTCGCTTCCCTGCCGGACACGGCCTTCAGGCAATTGATGAACAGCGTTTCCGCAACACCGACCTTGCGCGAACGCAGCCGGGCCACGCAGACCGCCCATGGCGACGACTCATCGATGACAGGAAGGCAGCGCACGAGATTTGTCTCGCGCTCCAGCCAGCGCGCGAATGCGCCCGGCAGGGCCGTTAGCATGTTCGCATCGCGTACAAGGCTGATGATGTAATGCATCTCGAGCGCCTCGACGATGACCGGACTTCTGCCCTCAGAATGCATCAGCAGGTTGCGTTCCACCGCGCGCCGGGTCGACGTCTCGACCGGCATCAGCACCCATCGCTCTCCCGCCACATCCGCCCATTGCAGCCGCTTGCGGCGCGTCAGTGGGTGGCCGGGCGAGGCAACGACCACGGCATGATCGCTGTATAGCGCATCAACGATCAGATCCTCACTGCTGAACTGCCTGATGTCGAAATGCGTGATGATGATCTCGCAGCGCCCGTTGATCATGTCTGCTATCAGGCCATCAGCGAAGTTGCTGCGCAGGCGGATCGTCAGTTTCGGCGCCTGCTCAGTGGCGAGCATGACCGCTTCCGCCAACAGCTTTGGCGAGAACGCGCCCATCACGCCGACATTGAGAGCGCCGCCAATACCGCGGGATAATGCGTCGAAATCTGCTTCCGCACGATCGATCTGGCCGAGAATCTGTTCCGCATGCCAGATCAGCGACTGGCCCAGCGATGTCGGAACGACGCGGCGCGTCGTTCGCTCGAACAAGCGGGCTCCGAGGAGATCCTCGATCTCGCTCAAGCCGCGAGAGACTGCCGATTGGGATGTGTGCAGGATATCGGCACTGCGGCTGATGCTGAGCTCGCGCCCCAAGGCCTCGATCATGCGGAAGTGCCGAACCGTCAGCTTCTGCTTGAATTTCACGCGGACACCTTCGCCAGATTGGTCTATGCGATCTCGTTGCCCGGGCCCTCAGCGACATCTATATCACGATCGATATATATATGCGTAGAAATGTCAAACCTCACGGCATTCCTTCGCGCTTCCGCGGCCCTATATTCGCCACGCGCACGCATTCGCCGTCACTGCCCGGCGTTAGCGCGCAAACAGGATTATGGACCCGCAACTCCCACAGCGATGGAGCGAGCCATCGTGACAGCAACTCTTTTTGACGTGACAATCGGCCACATTCGGCACGAGGCTATCGACGTCGTATCGTTCGAATTGCTGCCGTCTGCTGGCGCTGTTCTCCCCGCATTCACCGCGGGCGCTCACATTGACGTTCATCTGCCGGGCGAGATGATCCGCAGCTATTCGCTGTGCAACGACCAGGCCGAGCGGCATCGCTACGTGATTGCGATCCGGAAGGAAGCGGCGGGGCGCGGCGCTTCCTTGCACATGCACCAACGGCTCTCCTCGGGTGACAAGCTAACAATCAGCCCGCCGAGGAACCACTTTCCGCTGGTCGAGGACGGATCGCCAGTCGTCTTTATTGCGGGCGGGATCGGGATCACGCCGGTCTGGGGCATGATCCAGCGGCTGCAAACCTTGGGGCTCGGCTGGACGCTGCATTATTGCGCACGCACACCGCAGCACGCAGCCTTTTACGACAGGCTCGCTCCGTTCCAGACCGGAGTTACATCTCGCGTACATTTTCACTTCGACAATGGCGTGGTTGACCAAATGGTCAATGTCGGTTCGCTGATCGAGCAGAGCCCGAGCAATGCCCATCTTTATTGCTGCGGTCCGACGGGAATGATGGATGCCTTTCGCGCAGCCAGCGCCGTTCGACCTGCGCAGCAGGTCCATACCGAGTATTTTTCGGGCGCGACGCTGGACAAGCCACAGGGCGGGTTCGAGGTAGAATTGGCCCGTTCCGGTCTGACGCTTTCGATCGCTCAGGATCAGAGCATTCTCGATGCCTTGATCGCGGCCGGGTTGGACGCGCCGTATTCCTGCAAGGAAGGCGTATGCGGGAATTGTGAAACCACGGTGATCGCCGGAACACCGGAGCATCGCGATCTTGTACTTACTGCTGATGAACGCGCGAGTGGCCGGACGATGATGATTTGCTGTTCAGGCTGCGTAGGTGACCGGCTTGTTCTAGACCTCTAGATCGGACCTAAGCAGCACCAAGCGCAGTTGGCGGGTTCTGATACGTCCATCCTGCTCGGCGGCCCGGTCGCTCGATCCTCGATGCCAACACGATCAACGCAAAGACTCAAAAACCTACGAAGACCCTTAGTTAAGGCGTGAAACGAACGGTGTGACAGAGCTACAAACACTTCGCTGCAGTCGTGAAAAAGAGGACCTGCTTCAAAGCGGGCCTTCCCAGCGCCCTGGAACATACATTCTCTACGTCGATTGCTGCTCGATGGATATCGCGAACATGCAATTTCAGGGATGGCCGGGTCTGTTCAGGACTGTGCTCGTCGGCATCCTCGCTTACGTTAGCCTGGTCGCATTTTCTTCGGATATCGGGGAGCGGACCTTGGCGAAGCTGAACGCTTTCGATCTGGTTTCGCGCTTGGGGACCCGAAGTCGGCGACCGGCTCGTCCGAGACTTCTCCGCGTCAACTGCTGGCGGTGCGACAAGCACAGCCACCAGCACCCAGCTGACGTACGTGTCCTTCCATTCGGTTCTGCGCGCTGATCGCAAACAACAGCGTGGAGATGAACAGGCGGACGCAATACCTGATCGTACGATCGCTCAAAGAGAGTCGTAGCTATGATCCGCGGCGCGGCGCCGACGTTTAAGCCTATCGCAATGCGATTTGAGCTTCGCAATAATGATCAACTTGCAGCTGCCGTCATCAATTCAAATTTGAATTCCAACAGGCCCTAGCTCAGTCGAGCTTGACCAAGCCGATGAACTTATGGCAGCGTTATGGTATTTAAGTGTGACTTGTAATCTCCTACGATTGCTTCCGGTGCTTGGGTCTGCACTGACAGAGCTATTCTTGGTCGTGTGATGGCAAGCAAGCATCATGTCACCTGGATGCGGCGATGAATGCGACGCTGATCTTGAAAGAGTTGGACTCCCCTGTGTTTAGAGCGTCGGACGTCGTTGCGACGCCGCACGATGCGTCCGACTACATCACCGTTCCCGACGCGCATTTGCTGTTCAACGGCGAATTCAAGCGCGTTGGCACCAACGGCCTGAAGATTGAGGACAGCGACGGCAAGTCGTTCTTCATCGAAGACTATTTCAGCAACGACAAGCACAAGCATCTAATGTCGCCGGAAGGCGCATTGCTCACGTCGAATATCGTCGACACACTCGCCGGTCCGCTTGCGCCCGGCCAGCACGCACAGGCAGGAGCCCAGCCGGCCGTCGCCCAAGCCGTAATCGGGCGCGTTGAAACGGTTAGTGGCGGTTGCACGGTGGTGCGCAACGGCGTGAGCGTCATTCTCAACGCCGGCGACAATGTGCGCAAGGGCGACGTTGTGGTGACTTCGACGTCGTCGGCAGTCGCCATCGTGTTCACCGACGGCACGACCTTCAGCCTGTCTGCCAACGCCCGCATGGTGCTGGGCGAGTTCGTCTACGCCGATGGCGGCAGCAACAACACCGCCCTCATCAGCCTTGTACAGGGTACCTTCAGCTTCCTTGCCGGTCAGGTCGCCAAGACCGGAAACATGAATGTCGACACACCTGTCGCGATCATGGGCATCCGCGGCACGGCGGTGAGGGCGGAGGTCTCAGCCTTCGACGGCACGACCCGCTTTATCGTGATGGAGGAGCGCGATCCCAATACCGGCAACGTCACCACCGGTTCGTTCCAACTTCTCGACAAAACGACAGGTCAATTACTGGCGACCGTGAATGCGTCGTCGGTGAGCTGGATCGTTGCACCCAGCGGCCCTCAACAGGTGACGGTCACACCGGCGGCGCGCAGCCAGGCCGAAATCCAACAGGACTTCGCCACCGTTCAGCAGATGCTGACGATCTACAATAATTTCCAGAGCAATCCGCTTCAGCCGCAACCGGATCAGCCCCAACCGGATCAACCGCAGCCGGATCAGCCGCAGCCCGAAAGGCGAGGACAACTCGACCAAGGCAACACGGGTAACAGCACCTCCGCCGGCGGGTCCGGCGGCGTACTAACCAATCCGGTCAATCAGCAAACCAATTTCACCGTGACGATCGCACCGGGCGCCAGCGGCGGTGAAATCGCTGTCGGCAACGTCGTGCCGATCAGCACCGTCACTAGTCCTGAAGCAGGAACGGGAGCGACCGGCGGCGCCGAGGGCGGCACGGCCTCGCCTGTGGGAGGCGTTCCTCAGCCTCCAACCGTCACTATCATCACCGGCACCGGAATTATAGTCGGCACCGAGGGTGCCGACATTATCTACGGATCGGATGGGGCGGACACCATCACGGCGTTGCAGGGCAACGATCAAGTCTTTGCCGGTGGCGGCAGCGACATCATCATCGCCGCGCATGGCGAAGGAAATGATTTCTACGATGGCGACCTTGGCTTCGACACGATCCGCTTCGAAAGCGCGACGACTGGTATTACTTTCAACCTGAACATCAGCAACGGCACACTTGGCGACGGCACACCGGTAAAGGTGTCGACGGCCGATGGCGCCGAGATCGGCCAGGATGACTTCGTTCGTTTTGAAAAGATTGTTGGCAGCCCGGGAAACGACGTCTTTATCCTGCACGATCTTGGTGAATGGGAACTGGACGGCGGCGCAGGCGTCGACATTGTGCGGATCGACGGCGCCCTCGATCTGACGGCCACGGCCGGCGGACCTTTCGCATACAATATCGAGGTTCTCGACCTCAATCAGACCTTCGCCAACACAATTCAGCTCAATGCCGCAGACGTCTTCACTGCCGATCCGAATGGCCCGCTGCGCGTTCTCGGCGGCACCACCGACGTCATCAACTTCGCCAGCACCTATCAGGTCGGCGACACGGGGCCGCAGCGTATCGGCACCTGGCAGCTCGTACGCACATTCGTCGACCCCACTGCCGACGACAGCTCAGGCGACCCGTTCAACGATCATGTCACTGACGACGTCGCTTTCGACGTGTACGAATTCGTCAGCGACGGACAGGTAGTGGCAACCGTCTATGTCCAGGACGGGATGCAGATCGATGTGACCCCCGGACAGACGAATGCGGTAAACGACACTGCGGCGATGACCGAGAACCAGTCGATCACCGTCGACATTCTCGCCAACGACGCGCCGGGCTTTGACACCACACGCACTCTGACGGCTTTGGGCTCGGTCAGCGTAACCGGCCCGGACGGAGTTTCGCTCGGCAGCCCGCAAGTCCAGATCGTCAACAATCAGCTTTCGGTCGTGCCGGGCACAGCCTTCGATGCCCTTGCCGAAGGTCAGACTGCGACCATCACGGTGCCGTATACGATGCAAATCGGTTCGGGACAGATGCTCAGCGCGGTTTCGACCATCACCGTTACCGGCACGAACGATGCGCCGACGGATATTGAGCTGTCGGCCAACACGATTGGGGAGAACAGCGCCAACGGGACGGTGGTAGGTCAGTTCTCAGCGGTTGATCTGGATTCGAGCGATCCTGCGACCTACTCGCTAATTGACGATGCCGGCGGCCGCTTTGCGATTGACGGCAGCAACATCGTGGTGGCGATGGCACTCGACTACGAGACTGCCACCTCACATCAGGTCACCGTCCGCGTCACAGATAGCGGCGGCAGCACCTATGACGAGACCTTCACCGTCAATGTTGGCAACGTCTCGGGAAGCTTCACCGGCACTTCGGCCGGCGAGAGCCTGACAGGGACCTCCGAGGAGGATACGATCCAGGCGCTCGACGGCGACGACCGACTGCAGGGCCTGGCCGGCAACGACACTCTGAACGGCGGGACCGGTAACGACAGCGCGGTCTATAGCGATGCCACGGGCGGCATTACGGTCAATCTGGCAGCCGGCACGGTGAATGGGGCCGGAGTCGGGACGGACACTCTGCTCTCGATTGAGAACATCACCGGCAGCGATTTTGCCGACATCTACGACGCGACGGGCTTTGGCCCGTCGAGCACCAACGCCGGATCGATTGGGACCATCAACAGCTTCGAAGGCCGGGGCGGCGATGACACCATCACCGGCAATGGCACGACGATCATCACCTTCGTGCAGGCGACGGCGGGCATAACGGCGGATATTGCAGCCGGGACGGCAACCGGCGACGCATCGGTTGGCACCGACACCTTCACGGGTATAAGCGGTCTGCGCGGCTCAAACTATAATGACACGCTGCTAGGCAGCAATACCACATCCATAGTTGAGGTTTTCCTTGGCGAGGGCGGCGACGATCTGATCGACGGTCGCGGCGGTCTCGACCGGGCGATTTATGCTTCCATTCTGGCCGACACGGTCACCAGCGGGATCAATGTCGACATGGCCTCCGGTGTGGTGACCGGGGACGCGTCGGTCGGCACCGACACGCTGCGCTCGATCGAGTTTGTGCGCGGCAGCCAGTTCGACGACGTCTATGTGGCGACCGGCTTCAGCGGGTCGAGCGCCAATGCGGGATCGAACGGCACCTTCAACGAATTTGAGGGGGTCGGCGGCAACGACACCATCACCGGCAACGGCAATACGCGGATCGCGTTCTACAATGCGACCGCGGGGGTGACTGTGGATCTTGCGGCGGGTACCGCCACTGGCAACGCCTCGGTCGGCACCGACACATTCACCGGCGTCAACAACATCGTAGGGTCGCAGTTCGCCGACACAATGTACGGCAGCAACAATCCGCAGGGCACCAACGAGCAGTTCGAGGGCCGTGCCGGCAACGACGTCTTCGACGGTCGTGGTGGCTTCGACACCGCAGTCTACAACAACGACACCGCGGTGACCGCGGGCATCACTGTCGACATGGCGGCCGGTACCGTCACAGGACCGGCTGCGATCGGCACCGATACCCTGCAGGGCATGGAGGCGATCCGCGGCACCAATTTCGCCGACGTCTATGTGGCGACCGGCTTCAGCGGGTCCAGCACCAATGCCGGCAGCCTAGGCACGTTCAACGAGTTCGAGGGCCTGGGCGGCAACGACACCATCACCGGCAATGGGGACACCCGCATCTCCTTCAGCAATGCGACCGCGGGCGTGACGGTAGATCTCGCGGCGGGTACCGCGACTGGCAATGCCTCGGTCGGCACCGACACCTTCACCGGGGTCTCGCGAGTGCGCGGCTCCAACTTCGCCGACATCATCACCGGCAATGAGTTCAACAACATCCTGCAGGGCCTGGCCGACAACGACACTCTGAACGGCGGGACCGGTAACGACAGCGCGGTCTATAGCGATGCCACGGGCGGCATTACGGTCAATCTGGCAGCCGGCACGGTGAATGGGGCCGGAGTCGGGACGGACACTCTGCTCTCGATTGAGAACATCACCGGCAGCGATTTTGCCGACATCTACGACGCGACGGGCTTTGGCCCGTCCAGCACCAATGCCGGTTCGATTGGGACCACCAACAGCTTCGAAGGCCGGGGCGGCGATGACACCATCATCGGCAATGGCTCGACGATCATCACCTTCGTGCAGGCGACGGCGGGCATAACGGCAGATATTGCAGCCGGGACGGCAACAGGGGACGCATCGGTTGGCACCGACACCTTCACGGGTGTGAGCGGCCTGCGCGGATCAGACTATAACGATACGCTCCGCGGCAGCGCTACCACATCCACAATTGAGGTTTTCCTTGGCGAGGGCGGCGACGATCTGATCGACGGTCGCGGCGGGCTCGACCGGGCGATTTATGCTTCCATTCTGAACGACACGGTCACCGGCGGGATCAATGTCGACATGGCCTCCGGTATTGTGACCGGGGACGCGTCAGTCGGCACCGACACGCTGCGCTCGATCGAGTTCGTGCGCGGCAGCCAGTTCGACGACGTCTATGTGGCGACCGGCTTCAGCGGGTCGAGCGCCAATGCGGGATCGAACGGCACCTTCAACGAATTTGAGGGGGTCGGCGGCAACGACACCATCACCGGCAACGGCAATACGCGGATCGCGTTCTACAATGCGACCGCGGGGGTGACTGTGGATCTTGCGGCGGGTACCGCCACTGGCAACGCCTCGGTCGGCACCGACACATTCACCGGCGTCAACAACATCGTAGGGTCGCAGTTCGCCGACACAATGTACGGCAGCAACAATCCGCAGGGCACCAACGAGCAGTTCGAGGGCCGTGCCGGCAACGACGTCTTCGACGGTCGTGGTGGCTTCGACACCGCAGTCTACAACAACGACACCGCGGTGACCGCGGGCATCACTGTCGACATGGCGGCCGGTACCGTCACAGGACCGGCTGCGATCGGCACCGATACCCTGCAGGGCATGGAGGCGATCCGCGGCACCAATTTCGCCGACGTCTATGTGGCGACCGGCTTCAGCGGGTCCAGCACCAATGCCGGCAGCTTCGGCACGTTCAACGAGTTCGAGGGCCTGGGCGGCAACGACACCATCACCGGCAACGGCAACACGCGGATCACCTTCAACGTTGCGACAGCGGGCGTGACAGTGGATCTTGTGGCCGGTACCGCCATGGGCGATGCTTCGGTCGGCACCGACACCTTCACCGGGGTCTCGCAGGTGCGTGGCTCCAACTTTGCCGACATCATCATCGGCAATGGGTCGAACAACATTCTGGAGGGCCAGGGAGGCAACGACATCATCACCGGTGGCCAGGGCAACGATACCCTCACCGGCGGCGCCGATGCCGACGTCTTCGTGTTCGGTGACGGTTTTGGCTTCGACACCGTCACCGACTTCCATCAGGGAGACGCTGACGAGATCGATCTGACCGGCGTAGCCGGCGTTTATGACTTTGAAACATTGGAGACGCTGGCAACGCAGGATGGCGCCAACACCGTGATCGACTTTGGCGACGGCAATGTGCTGACGCTCAACAACGTCACACTCGCCAGTCTCACAGAATCGGACTTTATCTTTGGCGTTCCGGTCTGATCGCTAGCCGCGACAGCCGATCTCGATTGCAAGGGAATGCGGCGAGCCTTCGCTAGCCAACGCCAGGATCCAATAAGAGCGGCTGGTGCTGCTGATCTTAGCTGAACTTCCTAAGCTAGATCAGCTCGCGCTTGAAAAAGCGTGACCACCAATGCGCGACCATATGCCTTTCCGCCTATTCCTTTGCGAGTCCGGCGGCAGCGATAGCTTCGCTATAGGTCGCCTTTTCAGCTTTGATTATATCGGTTAGCTGAACGGTGGACGAGCCGACAGCATCGATGCCGAGCGACTGCAGGCGCTGCACAACCACGGGGTCTTTCGCAATCTCAGCGCTATCCTTTGCAATTTGCTCGATAATCGCGGGTGGTGTTCCTGCCGGTGCAAAGAACGCATTCCAGGATGTCACCTTTAGGTTCGGCACGGTCTCAGAGAGCGTCGGGACGTTCGGAAGTCTGGTCATCCGAATGCCACCTCCCGTCGCCAGAATGTTTATCTGATCACCGAGATTGATCATTTCGGCAGCGCTACCTAGGTACATGTCCACCGTACCGTTAAGCAATGCACCCGCCGCCATCGTGCTGTTGTATGGCACGTGCGTCATCTTCATGCCAGTACGCTTGGTGAGGGAGACGGTTGCGAGATGGCCGATTGCAGCCGAGCCAACAGATGCGTAGTTCATCTCGCCCGGACGCTTGCCTACGTAGTCGATGAATTCCTTGAGGTTGGAGACCGGAATGCCTTTCCGGACGGCGAGGATGTAGCCGCCCTCCCCGAAGATGCTGATCGGCGCGAGATCCTTGTCGGCGTCGTAGGGGAGCGTTTTCAGCATCGGCATTACGATAGTTTGAGCAGCGCCCGCGATTACCAGCATATATCCGTCTGCAGGTGACTTCGCGACCACATTGGTTCCGATGGTACCGGAAGCGCCGCCCCTGTTCTCGATGACGAACGGCTGACCGTATTTCTCGCTCATCTTCTGCGCGAACAGTCGCGCCATGATGTCGGTATGACCACCGGCCCCGTAGGGCACGACAATCGTCACGGCGCGCTTGGGCCAATCAAGCGCGCTGGCAGGCGACGCCGCGAAAGCGACACCCAGCGCGAGAGCGAATGCACCTACAAGCGGCCGCAGCCGGTTGAGCGGCGCCCATCCATTCCGGATTTGAACTGAAGCGACCATCAATTTCTCTCCTGTCGAAAAATCAGCGTATGAGCTGATGATGTTTTGCAAGTTTTCCGAAGTCGGCCGGCGGCCGCCGATGTCGCGTCACGCGTTCGTAAGCCGCCGCGATGGCGATGAGTTTGGCCTCGCTAAAAGCGCGGCCAAGGAAATCAAGCGTCACCGGCAAGTCAGTGGACTTCGGTGGCAGGAACTCACCCGCCGAAATGCTGCCGTCCGCATTACGGACCGGCGCACGATCATGGACCATCGTCGTGAACCCGGCCGGTACGACGACGGTCGGAAATCCCGCATTCGGGCTGAGCCGGCTCGTCGTGATCGCCCGCAAATCGACCACTTGGTCGACGAGCTGTTCGCATTCTTCTCCGTCGACCACAATCGTACGCTTCTTCTTCACGATTTTCAGATTGATCGGCTCGATCGGCCATCCGAGCAACGGCGACGGTACGGTCTTGGTTGGATAGACCAGCGCATCCAGATCGTGCTCGGCCATCACGGCGTTGAGGATCGTCTGCAAGGCCGCGCGAGCACTGTGCCAGCCAGAGATATCTAAATCTCGGATCGGAACGGATCGGCGGATCCTCTGCCCATCCCGAAGCCGCGTCAGCCGCTCTTCGCGAGCCACTGCCATTTGCAGCCGTTCCGTCGGTGGCGCGGCGACGCCTTCGATCGGTGAATGCTTGTAGGATATTCCGCGGGAGATCAGGTCCTCCACGGTACGGATATTCCGGTCGCCACGCTGCTCAAGATACCGATTGAGCGCGAACAGAAGCTCGCCCGAGGTCGGCGGTTCACGTTCGCCGAGAACGCGAAGATTGATGCCGGGCGGCAAGGCTTCCCGGTTGCGCGCGATTTCCAGCGCTTGATCGGTGGCGTCAACACTGTGTGACGAACCTGCTTGGTGAACCGCTGGCATATCCAGCACCGGCATGATCTCTGCAATCGCGTCGGCAAACAGAGAACCGTTGACGCCCGGGTCCACAAGGACCGCGCCGGCTGCTTTCAGATCGGCAAGCGCACGTTCGGCGACCTCGACGCTTTCCTCGTCAGCTCGAGTATGGACCGTCATGAATTCGCGGACCACGCCGATCCGTACACCGGAAAGGCTTCCGACTTTTGCGGCACGCTCAATTTCGGTGATTTCGACAGCACCAATGCTTGCAGCAGTTACGGGATCTTTGGAGTCGTAGCCGGCTATCACCGACAGAACGGTGGCAGCGTCCGCGACAGTGCGGCACAGAACCCCCGCACGATCGCGCGTCAACGAAGCGGGGATGATGCCATGACGGCTGACCAGACTATGCGTCGCGACAATGCAAACGAGTCCGCAATTGGCGGCAGGGTTGCGCGCAGAGGGGCCGGTTTCTTCTCCGAGCGCACACATCACGAGATTTGCAGCTACGGCGGCACCAGACCCGCCACTCGAACGTCCGGCGCTGCGGCTGGTGTCGTAAGGGTTGCAGGGGGAAGCGCCGGCTGTCGAGCGATCGCCGGCAGCGAATTCACCCATGTTGGCCTTCGCGAGAATGATCGCACCCGCGGCTCTTAAGCGCCGCACCACTTCGGCATCGTGCGGCGGCCGATCATTTTCATAGGCAGTCATCGCGCCGCTGGTCGTTCGCATGTCGAAGGTGTCGAACTGATCCTTGATCGCGAATGGAATACCGTGCAGCGGCCCAGACAACCTGCCGGTTCTGCGCAATGCTTCGTCCAGCGCTTCCGCCACTTCAAGCGCGTCCGGCATCGCCGGGTCGTCGTCTACGGGATCGGTATGGGTCCGCTGACCACGGATATTGATCGTAAGCAGCGCGCCGAGTTGCCCTGCCTTCTCTATGGGCTCGAGGGTGCCAAGCAGCAGACCGGACTGCGGATCGGTTTCGCCCCCGACGCAGCGGCCGTTGAAGGCTGCGATGCGATCGAGATAAGTCTCGACCAATCGAACCGCGGTCAGCCGGCCATCCAGCATTGCCGCATGTACATCTGCGATGGTCGCCTCTTCGATCTCGAAGGTGGGACGGGCTTCAGGGAAGAGCATTCCGGGCCTCGTCGCGAAATCGCTGGAAGTTGCCCTCGGTCGCCTGCAAGCCGTATGTCGGTATTCGCCACCCGTTCATGGCGATCATTCTGGTATACCAGTTATACAGTCACAAGGCGAATTTGCAGGCATCGGCTGCACCATCCGAGGCAGAGGCGGAGATGCCCGCCGCCTGCGATTTCCCGATTAACTTCGGCTGCGCGAGGTCGCCTGCTTGTAGGCGTCGACGATTTCGCTTCCGGTCGCCTTCCAGACCTTCGGAAAACTGTCGATATATTCCAGCGCGCGCGCAAGCGAGGCGATGCGATGAGGCTGCCCCATGATGAACGGGTGCAAGGCGATCGCCATGACGCGAGGAGAGGTTGCACCTTCCGCGTAGAGAATGTCGAACTGGTCGCGGATCATGCGTTCGAATTCGCCGGGCGTGCATTTTGAGCGCACGATCGCGGAGACGTCATTGAGCTCGTAGGAGTATGGAATCGAGACTATGCGCTTGCCATCGAGATCCATCGTATAAGGCTGATCGTCATTCACCCAGTCGGCGACATAACTGCAGCCTTCCTCGATTAGATAATCGAGCGAATTCCACGTCTCCTGCAGTCCCGCGCCGAGCCAGCCGACCGGACGCTTGCCGGTAGCCTCCTCGATTCGACTCATGACCTCGCCGATCGTTCGCCGTTCCTCGTCCGCGGGGATTTCATTCAGACGCTGCGTGTTAGTGCGGCAATGGCCCATGAATTCCCAGCCAGCCTCGACGCAGCGTTCGATGATCCGCGGGTGGCGATCGCAGACCTCGGAGTTGAGCGCCACGGTGCTGCGCACGTCGTGCTTCTTCAGCAGATCCATCAGCCGAACCAGACCGACCCGGTTGCCGTAGTCCCTTTGCGACCAGTGCCGCACCTGCGGCGTTCCCTCGTCACCTTTCGGGCGCTCGTTGGAATCGCCGGGCATCGCGCGGTCGAGTGCGAAGAATTCGATATTGGTGATAACCCATACCGCCAGCTGGGCGCCATTGGGCCAGCTCCAATTCGGGCGCTCGTCGATCAGGCTGAATTCGAAAGGTCCATAGGCACTGCGCTTCATTGCTGACTCTTCAATGCGAACTGTTCGATAATTTCATCTGCAGTCATGACATCCGCGTATTTGTGCGCGACATCGAAGAGCGCGACCTTGTGAACGAGTGATGCTTCATCGGCCACGGCATCTTCGGCAATCGCGGTCTTGTAACCACCGGATTTCGATTCAACCGCGGTGGCGCGGACAGCGCCGCTGGTCGGGGCGCCGCAAAGGATCACGCCATTCGCCTGCGCCCTCGTCAGGTGCAGCCCGAGATCCGCGAAGAAGAAGGCACTTTCCCGTGGCCGAAGCGAAACCGGCTCCGAGCTTTCGTAGATATCCGCGACCAGAGCCTCGCCCGGCGGCACGGAATGCACGACGACGATCCCATGCGCTCGCGCTTCGGCGACTAGCCGGCGCGCCACCTGTACCCAGCCGGGCTGCGCCACCGCGCTAAAATCGGCGCTAGGATGAACAACGACCACAGCAGGTCTCGAGGCAACGCTTCTGGGCCGGTGATAGGCCGAGAAAATCAGCTCCATTTCCGGCGTAAGGATGTCGCGCCAACAATAATCCTCGAAGCCTCTCATTGCGCCGCCTCCGCGGGTTCACGCCGGCTGCTGGCCGGCATAGCTGCAAGAACTTCCTTGAGCCTGGCGACCGTTGCGTATTTCACGTGCAGGTCGAACAGGCTGACCTTGTGATTGAGCAGCGAGCGGTCGAAGCAGCCCTCCTCGATCACGGTTACCGGATAGCCAAACGACCATCCCTCAATCGCGGTGGAGCGAAGGCAGCCGCTCGTGCTTTCTCCGACCACCAGCAGCGAATCGATCTGCATTTCGTTCAGAAACGCGCTCAGCGGCGTGCCGAAGAATGCGCTCGCACGCTTCTTGTAGATTACCAGTTCGCCCCGCAACGGCTGTAGCTCTTCCTTGATCGTGTATAGCGCGAGGTTCGACTGCCTCCGTTTGCGATTGGTCGGATGCACGTTGCGTGGATCGGTTTCCTCGCGTGAATCGTAGTTGACATGGACGATCGGAATGTCGCGGTCTCGCGCCGCCGCGAATAATTCAATAGTCGCCGGCAGCGCGTTCCAGGCAAATTCGCCACAGGATGCAGGAAACTCTGCCATCAGCTCGGTGACTGGTCGCGGTCCACCGTCGTAGACAAGATCGTACAGATCGACAGCGATCAACGCTGGCCTGTGTCCGATCAACGGCCGCTGCGGTCGTTTCGCGAGCAAGCCCCGCAATTCGTCATCGAGAATGTCGTCCCAGGGCATTGCCACTTTTTATCTCCTTGCCGCGAAGGGCATCAGGCGCCAACCGTAGCTGCGCGCGTGCGGGCGCCGGGATTGCCGCTGGGTCGTTGCCTTTTTCCGTCGCCGGAGCCTTCTGCACGATTAAGCTTTGAGAGAATCTTCAGCCGCGCGATTTTTCCGTTCTCCAGATGCGCCCGCGTCAGACGTTCGGCGCGAGCCGCTGCGCCGCTCTCGATCGCGCGCGCGATAGCGATATGTTCCTGATGCGCCTGCTCGATCCGCTGCGGCGCGTGTACCGCGGTCAACCGCAGGTTCAGGTCGATCTTCGGTTCGACGGTTTCGTAGACGGCGCGCAGTTGCGTGTTGTCGCACAGCTCGAACATCAGACGATGGAAGTCCGAGCTCATTGCCTGGATGCTGGCATGATCCACCGTTTTGGCAGCCGACAGCCGCTCCAGTTCGGCGCGCATCGCAGCCATCGCGGTGCGCACGGGCCGCTTAGAGCACAAATAGGCGGCCATTCCCTCCAGCGCCTGGCGCACTTCATAGATTTCGCGCACTTCTTCGAGGCTGAGCTTACGAATCTGGATTCCGGATCTGGGTGTGACCGTCAGAAGTCCTTCGCGAGCCAGAGACTGGATCGCCTCGCGCACCGGAACACGACTGACATCGAGTTGAGTGGCCAAACTTCGCTCAGACAGCACGGCATCGTCCCGTACTTTCCCGGACACGATCATATGACGAAGCTTGGCGTAGACTTTCTCACTGAGCGTCATCTTCGCATCTTCCTGCTACAGCCCTTTGACAGCTGTAGAATCCTTAAAAGCGCGCTGCAGGAACGGCAACGCGACAAACGACATCACCACGAGAATTACGGAGGCGGCAGCCACACTCGGGTCGGCGTAAAACTGGATCGATTGCATCAGCCGAAGCGGCAGTGTGTCGCCCTGCGACAGGAACAGAGACAGCGCGACGTTATCGAACGACAACAGAAAGGCGCATATCGTTCCCGCCGCGATTCCCGGCCAGATGAGCGGCAGCGTGACGTCGCGGAACGTCCGCATCCGGCCGGCACCGAGGTTGGCAGCCGCGCGATCGAGCGTCATATCGTAATTGTTCAGCGACGCCAGGACCATATAAGCCACATAGGGCGTGCCTATGACCGAATGCCCGCAAATGTTCGACAGGATGCCTGGCCTCATGCCGAACCACGGCAGCACGAACAGCACCGCGAGGCCGATTACTATACCCGGCATGGACAAAGGCGACATCAGGAAGACCTGAATCGACGCGCGACCAAAGAAGCGAAAATGATTGATAGCGATCGCGGCGGCAGTACCAGCAATCGCCGAAATCAGCGACGAACCGACGGCAACGATCAGGCTTACCAGCAGGCCTTGCTGGAAAGGCTGCGACTGCGCCGCCTTGAATATCCACTGCAGACTGAAACCGGGAGGCGGAAACTGCAGATTATTGCCGTTGCTGAAGGCGAGAATAACCGCGAGAACGAGCGGCAGCACCAGAAAGAAGCCCACCAGCAGCGCATACAATACTAGCGCACCCTGCACGAAACGCGAACTCAATCGATGGGCGGCGGTCATCATATGGCCCCCGCCCAGGGAAACAGGCGCCGCGTAAAAAGTCCGACCAACGCCACGATAATCAGGATGAAGCCTAGCATAAGGACCGCGAGCGTCGCCGCCATAGCGAGGCTGAGATTCGTCGTCGCCTCGGCGTAAATGGCCGGTGCCATCATCCGGAAGCGAGAAGAGCCGAGCAATTGTGGAAGCACGAAATCGCTGAGGGCGCCGGCAAAGACCAACTGGAGGCTGATCAGGATTCCCGGCACGCTAAGCGGCAAAACCACATCGCGCAGCACACGGACTGGCGACGCACCAAGACCGGTCGACGCCCGGTAGAGCTCGTCGGGAATTTTGCGCAGCGCGTTGAACAGAGGCAGGATGGCGAGCGGCAGGTAGCGATGGATCATGCCTACTGCCATTCCATCGAACTCGAACAGCATCCGCACCGGCTGCTCGACGAGATGAAAGCTGAGCAGCATATTGTTGATCAGCCCGCTGTCGGCAAGCAGGATCATCCACCCGAATACGCGAACGATCACGCTTACAAATAGAGGCATATATACCGCCCACACCACGAGGCTGAGCGACCTTCTGGCGTGACGGGCGATGAAGTAGGAAAACGGATATGCAATGATGGTCGCGACCACCGCCACCAGCAACGCGGTGCCAATCGTGTTGGCGAAGAGCTTGAGATAGAATACGTCGCTAATCGCTTTCAGATAATTCGCTCCGGTAAAGTCCGGAACCATCAACGCGAGGTCGTCGTCGCGATTGAAGCTGCTGCGCAAAAGTACAATCAGCGGCAGCAGAAAGAATGGCACGAGAACCAGCATCGAAGGCAAAAGCCACAGCCAAGGCAGCAAGCGCTCGGCGCTTCTCCTCCGCGCGGTTATCTTCGGCGTGACGGCCTGCGTCATGCGTGGCCTGTCTTCGTCTGCAAAGCGTGGACATCGGTGTCGGCTATGTCCAAATATACAGACTCCCCAGCCACCGGGATTTTGTCCTCGCGCAAATAGATCGATTCGCTGACGACGCTCATGCCCGCGACCTGAACAATCGTTCGCACCGACTGACCGAGAAAGGTTGAGAGTGCGACGACGCCCGGCTCGGACTTGTGAACCGAGGTCGGCGCGCGGCTGAGCCGGACTGCTTCGGCCCGGACGCCCAACACGACCTCGGCACCCAATCCGCCACGCTCGATGCGGCAGTGGAGCACCAGGCCCTCTCCGATCCGAATCTCTGCCGCGGCGTCCCGCAAGGCAACGATTCGGCCGGTCATCCGGTTCGCCGATCCAAGGAATTCGAACACGAATGGCGTTCGCGGAGCGGCGTAGACTTCCTGCCCGGTTCCGATCTGGCCGATCCTTCCGCCTTCCATGACCGCAATTCGGTCCGACAGAGAGAAGGCCTCGCGCTGATCATGGGTGACGAGGATGGTCGTGATGCCAAGACGTCGAAGCAGCATAGACAATTCGATCTGCATGTCTTCGCGCAGGTTGCGGTCGAGCGCGCTGAACGCCTCGTCGAGCAGAAGGATTTCGGGCTGCAGCGCAAGAGCCCGCGCCACGGCAACGCGCTGGCGCTGCCCGCCGCTGAGTTGCGACGGGTAGCGATCAAGCAGCGGGTAGATTTTCAAGAGTGAGGCCATCTCGCGCGCAATCGTCTCCGCCCGTTCGGGCGGTAGGTTGTGTACCTTCGGGCCATAAAGGATGTTGCCGAGCACGGTCATGTGCGGGAAAAGAGCGTAGCTCTGGAATACCATGCCGGCATTGCGCTTGTGCGGCGCCAGGTCGGTGATGTCTTTGCCGCCGAGCCGGATGCAGCCCTGGTCCGCGACTTCAAACCCCGCGATGAGATTCAGCAAGGTCGTCTTGCCACAGCCGCTCGGCCCCAGCAGCGAAACGATTTCGCCCTGCTCGACCACCAAGCTGCAGTCATCGACCGCGCGCACTCCGCGGTCGAAAGACTTCGAGACACGTTCGATGACGAGCGCTGCACCCATCCGGACGGCTTACGGTTAGGCCTGAATTTCGCGGGACCAACGGTTCAGCCAATCCCGGGTTTTGGCGGCGATATAGTCCTCATCGGTCGACCAGATCTTGTCCATGTCTAGCATCATGAACGGCTTGAGATTTTCGGGCATGGAGATGTTTCTGTAGACCGGTGTAGCGAGCAATTGTTCAGCAAGAGCAGTCTGCACATCCTTGCTCAGGATGAAGTTTATATATGTCTTGGCGCCCTTGGCGTTGGCGGCATTGACCGGAATGGACAGGTCGAACGGCAGTGACGGGCCGCCCTCGACCGGGGTCGATCGTCCAACGGTCGGAGCGTTCTTCATGGTATTGGCGATCCGGATGCTTAGTTGGGGCGCAACAGCGACGTCGCCGCGCTCTATCAGTTGCGAACCCTGAATTGGGTCGCTGTAGAAAGTGCGGACGCTGCCCTTAAGCTCGCCGATCTTCTTGAACGCCGCGTCGATCGAGGCATCGTCAATCTTTCCGTTGCCGAGCGTATGCGCGATGCAGGTCAGGAAATAGACCGCAAGACTCACGGTGCTGGCGGGAAGGACGATCTTACCCTTGAATTCCGGACGCCAGAAATCCATCCACGATGTCAGGGGCGCCGACACCTGCCGCTTGTCGAACATGATGCCTAGAGTATCGATGACAAAACCGGCGCCGAAGCCTCCGGGGCCGATCGTGCCAGCCATGGTATGCTTGGTCGCGGGGATCTCGGTCGCGTTCAGTCCCATCAGGAGGCCTGCGCGACCGGCGCGATAGGTGGTCGCGCGCGACATCATCACCACATCGAACGGCGGATTGTCTTTCTGGGTCTGAATTTTCGCGAGCGCCGATGCCGTGGTCTCCACATCATATCGCACCTTACCGAGCCCGGCTTTTTCGAACGGATCGGCAACAATCTTTTGCAACACCTGATAGGGGCCGCCGAAATGGGTAACGCGCACAACCGATTCCTGGGCTGAGGCTCTTCCGCCGAACGGCATCAAGCCGGCCGAAAGTCCGGCGGCCGCTGAAGCCGAAAGAGCGCCCAGTGCTGCGCGACGAGAGATGGCTTGCGTCATGGTTGCTCCTACCCTCTAGAATTCCACAAATGTCGCGATCCATTCCCAGCACCAATCTGGTATACCAGATTACGATGAGCGGCAAGGCGAGTTCTGAGGCAGCATGACCATTCGTTTGCTCAAAAATGCGTCCTTCATTCACGACGGTTCTTCCCTGCGTCGCGATGGCTACATTCTTGTATCGGGAAATCGGATTTCCGAGGTCGGCTATGGCGAGTCGCCTGAGATCACCGGCGCAGACACCATCGACCTAACCGGATGCTTGGTGCTGCCAGGCCTGATCAACCTTCATCATCATTTCTTTCAGGCCATAACCCGCGCGCTCCCCGCCTTTCAACGATCACCGTCGAGCCAGTGGCTGACAGGTCATTATCCGATCTGGAGTCTGATGACCGCAGACGATCTTGCGATCGCAGTGAGAAACGCTGTTGCCGAACTGCTCTTGTCGGGCACGACCACGAGCGTGGACCACGCCTTCCTGCTGCGGGGACACGGCAGCGACATGACCGCGAGCGAAATCGAGGCCGCCTCGCAACTTGGGATTCGGCTGCATCTGGTGAGAGGATGCCTGCCGACGATTGGTGGCATCGTGGAACAAAATCTCGCAAGACTTATGGGAGACGAGCTGCAATCTCGCCTAATCGATCCGGAAACTGGATTGATCGCTCAATGCCGGGCGGATGTCATACGCTGGCATGACAGCAGCTTCGGATCGATGCTGCAGATGGCCGTCGGCCCATCCAATCTCCCATACGGCAAGCCGCACCTTCTTGGTGAATTCGCCCGTATCGCAGATGAAACCGATTGCGGCCTGCACGCACACTATCACCCCCGGGATGCGGAGCGCGCCGAATGCCTCACATCGGTCGGCCTGACTCCCATCGAGTATCTTGAGCAAGCTGGATGGTTGAGGGCGGGCACGATCCTGGCGCACTGCACTGAACTGGATGACGATGAAATCGCTCGCTTTGCGTCGACAAACACCGCCATTTCACACTGTCCAAGAACAATCTTGCGGCTTGGATACAAAATTCCGCCTATTTCGAAAATGCATCGGGCCGGCATCAGGATTGGTATTGGCGTCGACGGGGCGGCCAGCAACGACGGAGGTGCGTTCACGTCCGACATGCGACTCGCGCTGCTGTTACATCGTTGCCGCGAAGAACCTTCCGATTGGCTCGATGCCAAGACCATTCTCGCTATGGCTACTTCCGACGCCGCGACGATCCTGGGACGGAATGATATTGGCACTCTCGAAGTCGGAAAATGCGCCGATATCGTCGCCTTCGATCTCGGCGGCGTTGCGCTCGCTGGCTCGCTGACGGATCCGGTGTCGGGTTTCATGCTTGCTGGTGTGGACCCCAGAGCGAAATTGACGATGGTGAATGGCTCCGTCCTAGTTCGCGATCATAACCTTGTCGTGGCCGACAGTCGGGCATTAGCCAATTCAACAAACCGTTGCGCCGAGCGATTACTTGAACGCGCATCTAGTCGCTTTGGATTGCAACAGTGACCTGTTGGCTCACCGAACGCTGGAACATTTGGATTATACTCAACTCACGTAGCTTAGCGTCTCTCGCGATACGAGAGGTCGCGCGCTTCTGAGTTCAGGATTCCCGCTGTCAAGCTCGCGTTAAGGCGCTCGGTCGGCCGCCTTATATTCCTAAATAGGCGCTCTGAATGCGGTCATCGCCCTTGATTTCACCTGCATGGCCGCTGAGCACAATTGAGCCATTCTCCAACACTGCCGCGAAATCCGCGATTTCGAGAGATTCGGCGATATTCTGTTCAATCAACAGGATCGACATTCCGGCATTTTTTAACGTTACAATGGCCTCGAACACGAGCTCGACCATAACCGGCGAGAGACCCAGGGAAGGCTCGTCGAACATGCGGCATAACCTACAGCGACGCGAACGGCCTACGCATCGGCGCATTGACCAAGCACTCGGAATTGGCCACCTCGCCTCTCGCACGCGAGCATTTTCTAATGCTCGCCGACATGGCGTCGCGCCTAGCCAATCCGCAAGTGCGCAACCAGGGCACCCTCGGGGGCAATCTCTGCTACGCTGACCCCGCAACCGATCCGGCAAGCTGCCTGATCGCACTCGATGCCCACATCGTCCTCAGCAGCAGAAAAGGCAACCGCGTCCTTAAAGTGGAGGATTTCATCCTCGATTTTTTCGCTACCGCGCTTGAATCGGACGAACTCGTTGCGGAAATTCGGGTAAGTCCCTCCTCTTTCAACGCTGGCTATCACGCACGCTTTCTGCGCACCGCGGCCGAGCATCGGCCGCTGGTTAACCTCGCGGTCGCGGTGAAGAAGAATGGCGATGCTTGCGAGGATGTGCGCATGGTCGCAGGCGCCTCGACGGCCAAGCCGACACGTCTCCGCAAGGCGGAGAATTTCCTGAAAGACAAGTCGATGACGCCACGCGTTGCGGCGGACGCCGCAGAGATTGCCGCTTCTGAAGTTGATCCAATCTCCGACACCCGCGGGAGCGGGGAGTTTCGGCGCGAGATGCTTCGGGTGGTCGCGCGGCGTACGCTTGAGCAACTGTTCGGCGCCCGCGAAGGCGCCGAGAAGCAGATCTCATGAAAAAGAAAACCATAGAAGTCGTAGTCAATGGCAAGTCCCTCCGCACGGAAGTCCCGACACGTCGCATGCTGTCGGACTTCCTTCGCGACGACCTATTTCTGACCGGCACCAAGCGTGGGTGCGAGACGGGGGTTTGCGGCGCCTGTTCCGTGCTGATGGACGGCGAGGTTGTGAAGTCATGCCTTTCGCTCGCCGTTCAAGCAGACGGCCACGAGGTCACGACAGTTGAAGGTCTCGCAGTCGACGGCCAGCTGCATCCGGTGCAGGAAGCATTTATGGAGCACGGCGGCCTGCAATGCGGCTATTGCACGCCCGGATTCATAATCATGGCGATCGCGTTGCTGAACGAAACGCCTAACCCCACCGAGGAGAAAATCCGACGCGGGCTCAACGGCAATCTTTGCCGCTGCACCGGGTATGTCGGCATCGTAGAATCAATCCTGGCCGCAGCGGAGAGAATGCGTGGACATTGAAAAGTCTATGGTGGTCTCGGCGCCGATCGACCAGATATGGCGTTTGTTGCTCGACCCGAAAGTGATGGCTGGCTGCGTGCCTGGCGTGCAATCGGTCCAGGTGCTGAGCGACACGGAGTACCTTGCCGACATCAACGTCAAGATCTCCTTCATCTCCGCGAACTTCAGGATCAACACCAAAATCCTCGAAACGCGACCGCCAGATTACTTGCGCTGCGAGGGCACGGGCGAAGATTCGTCGGTGGCCAGCTCTCTGAAGCAAACCACAGAGATGTTCCTGACGGAGCACGAGGGTGGCACCGAGATTCGAATCAAGACTCACGCCGAGGTGTTCGGCCGGCTGGGCAGTTTCGGCCTCAGCGTGATGAAGACCAAAGCAGACCGGATGTGGAATGAGTTTGGCGCGAACCTTGCAGCCATTTTGCGTGAGGACGAACTTGGTCAAATAGTCGCAAAGTCGGCCCCCACGGCTAAGCAGAGCTCTTCTGAGCCTGACGTGGCGGCTCAGCCGCGAGCATCGAAATCGCCTCACAACACATCCTACAAGTCCGGCGGTAGCAAGTGGCGGGCCCGGCTCGTCGGATCCAAAAATGCAGAGGGCGGCAATCTCCATGATCTACGTCTCCCGTCCGATATCTATCTGGAAATGCACCGTGGAGGCGAAGTCATAAAAATTCTCTGGCCCGCAGAGGCCTCTCAGGAAGCTGTGCGGTTTTTGAAAGACGTCATTCGCGGTTAGTGCACCGCCGCCAACTTTTCGGCTTTAGCTTCCAGCGACATGGCGTCGCCCTTGCTCGCACACTGACCCTTTGCATGCTCGATCAGTTCCGCAAGCATCGCCTCCTTGTGAATCCAAGCGAGCACCTGTTCGACTTCGGTGCATTGCAGCTGACGCTGACATCACCCTGACCGCATCAAGATCAACTCGTGGCTCGCCTTCGCTGGCCCACTAATTGACGATGATCTTGAACGGGGCTTCGATTACCGAGACAGGCAAGGGAGCGCGTTGGACCTGGATCATGTGAAGCTTGATCGGGTCAGGTAAAGGTCTCGGCCTTATCCCCCGCAAGCAAGAGCTGCGGGACCTGTGTGAGACGCCACGTGGCTCCGGTGCGATCAAAAGCCCAGACCATATCAAATCGATCTTCCGGCCAGTCCGGCACCGCGTCGCGGTCTTGTACAAGAAGGCGAGCCATGGGCGGTATGCACTTATGCTCCCAAGCGATTAGCACGGCGCCGTCAACGCTGGTGGCTTTGCTGATGAGCTCCTTGAGTTCGCTTTTCCGAAGTGAATCATCAATCCCTACCGCAAGCTGGAGATGGGCGGCGAGGGGCGCGATCGTTTGATATGACCGCTTGCTGTGATGGTCTGCCTTTAAGTCGGCTTTCGCGGCGAACAGATATTTCGGACGTTCGAGCGGCGCCGGCGGATTGCCGGAGCGCGGCGAGAAAAATCGAACAAGCGCGCCTGCGCGCTGCCACCCCTGTGGCGTGAGCGATTCGGTATCAGGTTTTCCACTTGGCTCTACCCCGCCCGCCCCGTGCGGCTCGGGCTTCTCCGCGTGGCGAATGACAAGGATCTTTTTTGTCGGCATGCTGTGTTACTCTTCCCCTGCGCTATTTGCTAAAGCAACTGGCCTGAACACAGCACGCGCTAAATTTATAGGAGCGGCTCGCAACCAGTGACCGCCACGGTCGCGCCAGAGGTGTAGCCCGAAAGGGAATCGGCAAGCATAGGCAGAGGCGCTCGGCCGGCTGCGCGGCCTCTTCAGGGGGTACTTTTTGCCGAATTCCGAGACCGCCTTCTCATTGATCGTCGACGGGGATTGCGGAGTCCAGAATGGGCCTGGCGTACCGTGATTGCACTCCTCATCGTTATTGTCCTCGATCGAATTGAAGCTTGCCTGATGCGCGGCTTTCCTGTGCCAACGTCAGCCTCTGTCTAACCGGAACCCCTCCAGGGCGAGCATGGGAACGTGAAAAACAGTAAAGGCTTGGTTGCCTTTCGGGCGAATGCCAACGCGAGTTCGGCGAGCAATTGGCGCTTTTTATCGAAGAAAGATGTTAGTCCAAGAGCCCGGTTGTCACCGCGCTACCCGTTCGGTAAGTTGCACCAAGTTTTTTTGTCCAATCGCGGCCTGGACTCTGAGCTCCCCGTTGGAACTGAACCTGAGACCGTCAAATGGCGAGTGAACTGCGCTGGCTCGATGGCATCGTCGGCTCCTGGTTTATCGCCGGCAACTGGACTCCGGCTCAGGTTCCTGCAAGCGGCGATACCGCAACGATAGGGTCCGGGACTGCCATCGTCTCTGGAACCGGAAGTGTGGCGGTACTCGGCGAAGCGATCATCCTCGACAGCGCGAGCGACAACACGACCGCCACCTTGCACGCGATCAATGCGCAATTCGCTGGCGACGGAACAGGAGCGACCGAAGTCAATACGACGCTCACAGTGTCCGGCGCATTCGATGAAACAACGAAAGCCGCCTTCATCGTGGAGGGCAACACGTCGTTCGACGGACAGATTTTCGTCCAGGCTATCGGCGGCAGTCTGACCATCTATTCGGTCGCGAACGGCGCGAGTGCCGGGACGTTCACCCTGCTCAACACCGACGACAAGGCGACGGTTATCGTCAGCCAGGAAAGTTTCCTCGACTTCGAGGGACAGTTTTTCGTCAACCAGGGCGTGATTGAAATAGAAGGCACTGCCGAAATCTCGGCAGGAGCCGTTTTCAGCGGCACCGACGGCGTCTTCGTGCTCGAAAACGGCGGACGCCTGATCGTGGAAGGCACCGTAAACCCCGATCAGCAGATCGTGTTCTTCGACGGAACCGGCAAGCTGTTCATCGACAATGCCGCGGACTTCCGCGGTGTCATCGGCTTCGTGGAGTTGCCTCCGCAGCCCGGCCAGCCTCCGCTCGGTATTGCCGGGGCCCGCATCTATCTCGAGGGCATCGAAGCCCAATCGTTGAATTTCGTTATGGGAAGCGATGGCCGCGGCGTTCTCAACTTGTATGCGGAAACGACCCCGAGCGGACAGCCGATCGCGCACCTGACCATGGAGATGGTGGCGAGCCAGCTTGAGCCGCTGACCACCTCATCGCTTTCGACAGCCGATTTCGTACTCGGCAGCGACGGTCATGGGGGAACCCTCATCACCTATGCGCCGCAAGGCTCGACCTATCTGTTGGCATCGCTGCCGAAGCCAGTAATTGCAGCACCCAATGACGTTGTTGCACTTACTAGCATCCTGCAGGATTCATTCGGCACGCCAAACACTCCGTTCGATGGCGTATGGTTGTTTCCTTCTGCGGCCTACGAAAATTCAAAAACCGACGTCGGATACTGGAGTCTCGATCCGAGCGATCAGGTCACGCCAGCGTGGTACATCGGCACGCAGCGGGTCGACAAGCCGATATATGTCACCGACATCAGTAACGTCACACTGCATGCGGGCAACCAGATCGACTCGCCGCTGAGCTTCCAGATAGGGGTGACGGAAGCCCTCGGTGGGCCAGCAGCCGAATTCATCACCTATAATGTCTGGACCGTCGATCCGCAGATCGTCTCGAAACTCGCCGACTATAACTTCCAGGTGGGCGCACCGCCGACTGCCGAAACGGTGGTTGCCGCCGCCAACGCCTTCATCGAGCTCTACGGTCAGGGCACGATCCCGAACACCAATCTGTGCGACTGGATCGCGGACAATGTCGCGGCTGGCGCAGGCGCGACGATGCCATTCCCTAACGCGGATCTCGATCCGTCGCTGAACAAGGAGGGTGGCTTCTGGCGCATCGCCTACCAGGCGTCTGGCGAGGACCCGGTGTCGGACTGGTCCAACCTGGTCAAACCCGGCGACATCGTCCGTATGGGATGGTTCAGTCCGGAGGCCGGCCGGATCTCGGGTCACACAACTACGGTACTGGCGGCGCTGAACTCCGAAGGCAAGATCGAATTTTATGACAACAACGACGACCATTACATCGGCCACCATTTTGCCGATTACTGGCTCAACACTAACCCGACCGACATCACCATCTACCGGATCGACGAGAACCAGCAGTATCTCATCGAAGGTACGGAGCTGGCCGAGGTCATTCGCGGCAGTGTCTTCGACAACCTGATCCGGCCCGGCGGAGGTGCCGACGTTATCACCGGTGGCGCCAATGACACCGAGATCGAAGGATCCGCGGCGCAGCTCAACGGCATCACGGTGACAGACTTCAATTCCGGCGACTCGTTCAATTTCACGGACCTCGACCCCGGTCGAACCTCCGCCCTCTATTTCGGCGGCGAATTGCACGTCTATGAAAACTTTCGGGAAGTTGCACGGATCGAATTGACGCGACCGGCGGACGGTCTGTTCGTCGTCACTTCAGATGGCGACGGCGGCGCAACCGTCGAACTCGGCACGCCGCGACAATTCGTGGAATCCTACATCCATAAGATCTTCGATTGGCTCGACTGTCTGTTCGACAGGCTTCCGGACGCCCCCTTCGATTGGCAACATCCGCTTCCAGTCGATCGGGCCGATATGATGCCGAACGATGGGAGCCTTTCGATGGCGGGCATTCTCGCGCCGTCAACTGCTGTCCTGCCGCCTTCAAATGGCTTCCTGAGCACTGCCGTTCTTGCGCTGCAAGACGACGCATTCCAATTTCCTGGCGCCCCTTTCGATAAGCTGTCGAACCATGTCGAACAGAACTTGTCGCAGTTGTTTGACACCTATGACCCAGCAGCCCATACCGGTCAGAATCCCGAGCATGCCTGGATGTTGTTCTGAGGACGGCGCCCGGTTGCCGTGATCGCGATCAGCCGTTGTGCCTCTCGTCTACCAAGGCATCTGAACCTCTCACTATAACCCGGAGAATGTTGGATTACTGTTCCGCTCTCTGAGCCATCAATTCATAATAATTGCCTCTCCGGCCCCATGGAATCTCCTTACCCGCCGAGTTCACAGTCTTTGTGCCTCTGCACTTTGGCTGGATTGGAGATATCGCTTCACGATTGTGCAAATCGGCGCGTGGCTAGCACCGCCTTTCCGAACACGCGCGCCCTTCCGATCAGTGTGGCCTGGCGGTCGTTCAACCGAAGCGAGTCAGGGCCAAACATCGCCCGCTAAGTCTCTCATGACGGATCCCGGACACGTCAGCATGCCTCCCGCGAAAACAAGCGGGTCATCAAACGGCTGGGGTCGAGGCTTGAGAGTGAGAATAATCGTGAATCAAGCCTCGCCGTAGAACAGCCGACGGTACTGCGCGGATGCAATATCAGCGATCCGGATGTCCCAGAATTCTGCCTCGTTCGCACTCAGGTGCTCATTGAACAGCTTCTCGAAATGCCCAAGTTGGGTAACAGCTGACGATCTCACACCGAAACCTGCCGAAATACTCGCAAGGTCGGTCTTTCCAAAAATCGCTTCCGCAGGATCCATTTTCTGACCACGAAGCATGTGAACTTCAGAACCATAGGCTCCATCATTCAATGCGCCGATCAACAGGCGGATTTTCTGCCGCTTGATGACCTCCAGTTCCTGGATGTGCATCAGAAGACTGCCATCGCCCTGAAGCAGCAATACCTTCCCGTCATTGCGCGCGCACGCGACGCCAATCGCGGTTGTCAGCGCCTGACCGATTGCGCCGAAGTCAGACACCACGTGATAGCGTTCCGCGGGCCTGCCTCTTATATGCGACGTCACGAAGTGAAAGCTGTGGCCGCTGCCGCAGACGATGTCCCAATCAGGCGGGATAACCCTGTCGAGCTCAAGCAAAGCCTCTCGCGGATCGACAGTGTTTGGAGCAACCGGAAATGGCTTGCGATCAAGGCCTTCAGACGCGATCCGCTTGGCGTTCTCATCGTTGCGCCAGCCTGCTCGCACGATGCCACGCCGCAACACCTCCGCAAGAATTGCATCGACACCCGCCTCCGCGTCTGCCTGCATATGGACGTCCGCCGTGCGAAGCCCCTGATACAGCCCCTGAGGAGCCAGATCGATCTGGACGACGCGGGCATTTGGATACATGTAACCCGCCTCGCTCGTGAAGAAGCTCATGCTTGCGCCGACTCCGAGCACAAGGTCGCTCTCCGCATAAAAGCTACGACCAACATTAGTGGCATAGGCACCAGAAATGCCGATGCCACACTGATCGTCATCGAACAAACCCTTAGCGAGTAAAGTCGTGCCGACTAACGCACCGATCTGCTCAGCCAACGCCACGCAGGCGTCCTTCGCACCAGACTTAACGGCGCCGCGGCCTGCAAGCACAATCGGCCGCTCCGCGGCTTCGATCATGTCGACGACCTCGCTTACAATCGCCGGGTCCGGCCGAAGTCGCTGCGACTTTGGAAGCAGCGCTTTCGATGGCTCGTAATCGAGCATCCAAGGAAACGGCCGCTTCTGGAAATCGATCGGGACGCTTAGAACAACCGGCAGATTTTCTTGCTGCGCCGTATAGAAGGCCTCGCGCACATCACCCAGAATACGATCGGGGTGCTTGACGCGGATAAAGCGCGCGCCGGTGGCGAGAGCGAGCGGCGCCTGATCCATCTGCTGTAGATGAAAAGCGACATTGCTGGCGGTGTCACCCACCATCACCACGAGCGGTATTCGACCTCTCGCCGAGATCGCAAGCGACGTCATGATTTGCGTGAAACCGGGCCCGCAAGTGACGCTCGCCACCCCGACTCGTCCCGTGGCGCGCGCGTAACCATCAGCCATGCCGCATGCACTATGTTCATGTCGGGCATGGATCACGGTCGCACCAAGATCCTTCATGGCGATCGTCCAATGTGCGTTAGCGTCGCCCATCAGGCCGAAAACGACATCTGTACCTTCTGCGCGGAAGGCCTCTGCGAGCGCCCGATAGCCCGGGATATCCTTCAAGACGCTCTCCTGACGATCGCAGAGATCCAAGACCGAAACGCTATAGCGAGAGATTTGCGAGCCAGAACGGCCGCGCTGATCGGCGCCGGCGCCGGACGCATGTTGTCGGTCTCCGGCCGGGGCGATGCGGCAAGGATCTCAAGATTTCTAGCAAAGTCCTGTAGTATCGCACGCACCAAGTGGACACCGCCGCTGCTGGCAAAATCCTGCAGAGGTCCGTTGACATCATACTGCCCCTGCAACGCGAGCAGGCTGGTCGAGGGCGATAGCGCTGTCAGCCGAACCGTACCTCGTGCCAGCGCACGAGACGCACCGCGCGAGTCGATACCGCGGCCTTCAATCGTGAGGACCCTGTTTTCGTGATCATAACTGATGCTGCATTGTCCCTTGAACAGGACAACTGTCGGGCCAAACTTGACCGACACCGTACCAGAATATTGGCCATCGGCGTCAGGCAGGATGGTCGCGCCTGGAATACAGGACGCGACGAGTTCAGGCTGCGACAGCAGCGACCAGATCAGAGCAGCCGACCGATCGAATTCAACCGATTCCGAAATCTCAACCATGGGCTTTCGGCACGAGCCCTACTGCATCGGTATTTTCGCCGCCTTCACGATCTCGCCTCGAAGCTTGAGATCGTCGGCGATCATTTTCTTTGCATCCGCGACAGAATTCCCCACGGGAATGAGGCCCATGCCGGTCAGACGCTTGACTACGTCGGGGTTCTTGAGCGCCTTGGCCACCTCCGCGTTCAGCTTCGTGACAACATCCGGCGGCGTCGCCGACGGCACAACAAATCCAAGCCAAGATGTGAGATAGAAGCCCGGCAGGGTTTCGCCGATTGTCGGTATTTTCGGAATTTCCGGGTATCGATCACGCTCGGAAATTGCATAGACCTTCAGCTTGTCCGTGCCGATGTAAGGTCGCGCGGCGGACAGACTGACGACGCCCATCGGCACATGTCCGCCCAGCACATCGGCCAGCGCGGGGCCACCTCCACGATACGGCGCATGCACAATGTCTGCACCGGTCCGGGTCTTGATGGACTCCCCGATCAAGTGGTGCGGCGAACCAATGCCCGAGGTTGCGAACGTAACCTTTCCGGGGTTCGCCTTCGCATAGTCGATGACTTCCTGAAGTGTGTTTGGTGGGAAGTTTGGCGCGCCGACGACGCAAATGATGTTGGTTGCCGCAATCGAAACCGGCGCAAAGTCCTTGACCGGATCGAACCCGAGATTTTTGAAGAGATGACCGTTGGTGGTGATCGGATTGTCGGTGCTCAGCAGAATTGTGTAACCGTCGGGATCTGAACGCGCCACGAACGCAGTGCCGACATTGCCGCTCGCCCCTGATTTCGACTCCACGACAACCGGCTGGCCCATCGATTCTGCCATTTTTTCTCCAATGGTGCGTGCAAGAGTGTCTGTAGAGGATCCAGGAGGATAACCAACGATCAGCGAAATTGGCCGCGACGGATATGATGACTGCGCGAGACAGGGCAGCGCAACAATCGGCGCCATTGCCAAGACCAGCGCGCCCGTGATCCAGGACGAACGTGACTTCATAAAAATAGCTTCGCTCTGCATGCCTGAACTCCCAAGTGTCTTACGAACATCCGATTGTCCGGCGCGATCTGGAACGGTCCTGAGGAAAGGTTTTCGCCTTTCGTTAGGTCTGTCAACGGACCAAGCCGAGTGTCGAAGTGCAGCGGCCTCAAAATCACAGATGTGATTTAAATATCAGGTCGTTGCGGACTTCGTTCTTCCGATATGATGGGGCGATCAGATCGGGCGGACATCATGGTGACATTGACGCAACAGGCGGCAGAGTTTGCTGCAGCTTTGACCTTCGACGATTTGCCCGCGACCGCAGTGAAGACCATAGGCTTCGGCCTCGCAGATTGCGTTGCAGTCATAGCCGCCGGGCAACGCGAACCAGTTGTTCAGTTGCTCGGTGAAATCGAAGAGTCGCAGCCTTCAGGTGAGGCCGCGATCCTGTTCGGTCAGGGCTTCGCGCGTGCTGATATTGCTGCCCTCATCAACAGCGCGGCCGCGCATGCCCTTGATTTCGACGATACCGGCCTCTCGGGCCATCCAAGCGCCGTGCTCGTTCCGGCTGTACTCGCGCTTGGCGAAGCGACGGCCGCCGACGGAAAGCGCATGCTATCTGCCTACGTCGCCGGCTACGAAATCTGGGCTGACCTTATCGGGCGCCAGCTCGACCCACTGCACGCCAAAGGATTGCACCCAACCGCCATCTTCGGTCCCATCGCGACGGCGGCCGCAACCTGCAATCTTCTCTCGCTCGACAGTGCACAGACGCGGTCTGCGCTTTCGCTTGCGGCGAGCATGTCTTCCGGAATTGTTGCCAATTTCGGCAGCCTCGCCAAACATTTGCAGGTTGGCCGGGCCGTTCAGAACGGAATTCAGGCGGCCCGGTACGCAGCGCGCGGTGTCACCGCTGCCGGAGACGGCTTGGAAAACCCCCTCGGCTTTCTCAGGGCCTTCGCTCCGGCCGGGAGAGTGGACCTCGAACGCGAACCGAGTTTTGGAGATAGCTGGGCAATTGAGCGCGAAGGCTTGAACATCAAGTTGCATCCGGTCTGTCATGCCGCGCAAAGAAGCATCGATGCGGCGCTCGACCTGCGAGAACGCTTTGGCCAGACCGCAGACGCAATCGAAAAGCTGCAGATTCATATCGGCCGAGGCCAAGCCTCTGCTCTTCGTTTCAGTCGGCCAAAAGATGCACTCGAAGCGCGCTTCAGCGCCGAATTTGTCGTTGCCTCCGCACTCCTGACAGGAAAGGTCTCGCTCGCAGACCTTAACGACGACTATATCAGGAGCGACGAGATCCAGTCGCTGATCGGCCGCTCGGAATTGATCCTGTCCGACGAGCTTGACGGCGAGGAACCTTTATTCGCGCCCGCCGATCATGTCGTGCTCTACACCACGAGCGGCGAGCGTCTGGAGAGCGCGCCGATCCGCCGGGCCCGCGGGCATGCGCGCAATCCGGTCACCACCGAAATACTCCGGGAGAAATTCCACAGCTGCGCGGCCTTCACCAATCGTGAGGCTGCAGACGAACTGTTCGACTATCTGATTGATCCCGCCGGCATCGATTCAGTCCCCGCCATCAACGCCATGTATCGCCGCGCCAGCGCCGTCATAAACTAACGGAACGGACCGACTGCTACATCCCGACTTTTGCCGCGAGATCCAGGATCGGCTGCAGCAGTCTCATCGAAGCGGCATCCGCGAATTCGCCATCGACCTCGATCGCGCCCTGCCCCCTCGCTTGCGCCTCCCGCAGCGCTTTCTCGATTTTCCGGGCCCGCGCGACCTCTTCCGGCTTCGGACTGAACACCTCGTTTGCGACCACGACCTGCGATGGATGCAGCGCCCATTTGCCGACAAAGCCGAGCATTCGTCCCCGATTGGCGTCGATCCGGTAGGCTTCGGAGTCCCGGATGTTCGAGTAAGGACCGTCGACCGCATCGAGTCCATAGGCGCGCGCTGCAACCACGACCTTGTTGCGCGCATAGTGCCAGATATCACCCGGATAAGGATCGTCTCGCATCAATTCATAGAGCGGGACGCCCTGCGAGCCAGAATAGTCGCCAAAACCGAGGATCAATGCCTCCAGGCGGTCGCATGAAGCGGCGATCTCCTCGACCCGCATCATCGCCTCGACCTCCTCGATCAGAACCTCAAGGCCGATGCGCTTCTTCAATCCAATCCGCGCTTCGATCTGCTTCAGAAGCACATCGACCCACTGAACGTCCGCTGCGCGGCGCACCTTGGGAATCATGATCAGATCGAGCTTGTCGCCAGCCCGTTCGACGATATCGACGATGTCCCGATATGCGTGGGCGGTTTCGAGATCGTTGATGCGGACGCAGACCGAGCGTGGCTTCCACGTAAAAGTATCGAGCGCTTTTATGACGCGCTCGCGTGCATTGTCCTTCTCGGCAGGCGCGACCGAGTCTTCCAGGTCGAGAAAGATCAGGTCGACATCCATCGCTGCCGCCTTTTCGATCATGCGATCGCTGCTCCCGGGTACGGCGAGTTCGCATCGGCGCAATCGGCTTGGGCGCGGCGTCCTGTTCATATTTGCCCCTTCATTCGGTGGATGCCCGGTCACTTCACGATTGCACGATCGCGCAGCGAGGCGATCTGATCGTCCTTGTATCCCGCAAACCGGAGAATCGGATCGCTGTGCTCACCCAATAGCGGAGCGGGCGCATTGACGCCGCCCGGGGTCTCAGTCATCCGGATCGGCGTGTTGGCGATAACGAAGGCCCGGCCCGAACCGGGATGATTGACTTCGCGCAGCATGGCGCGCGACACGACGTGCGGGTCGCGATAGAGGTCCTCGGCCGTGTTCACCGGGCCGTAGGGGATGACGCCGCCGAGCAGGCGCGTCAGTTCGGCCTTGGTCTTCTGAATCGCCCATGCACCGACGATCGCGTTCACTTGCTGCGCGTTGTCGCGCCGCGCAGAGATGGTTTCGAATCCTTGCGCAGTCGCAAGCTCGGGCCGAGCCATAATCTGGCAGAAGGTCGTCCAGAAATCGTCGCGCGGGCAACCGATCGCCACCCAGCCATCGGCGGCCTCGAACAAACCATATGGCGCAAACTCCGGGTGCCCGTTGCCTTCGGGCTCGGCAATCTTGCCCTGGTAGGAATATTGATACACAGGCCGTTCGCACATCGCCAAGATAGCGTCGACCATTGCCACATCGACAAATTGCCCGCGCCCGGTCGCACGTGCATGATGCAACGCAGATAACGCCGCGAACGCGCAGAACACCGCGGGAATGGTGTCGCCGATGCCCGGGCCGACCTTGGTCGGCGTGCCGCCTTTCGGCCCGGTGATTCCAACGACCCCGCCCATCGCCTGTGCAACGATGTCGTAGGCGGGCCAGTCCTGATACGGACTGACGCCCGTGCGAGGATCACCGAAACCGCGGATCGCGCCATAGACCAGTCGTGGATTGATTTCGCGCAGCCGCTCGTAGGCCAGCTGCATGCGCTCCATGACGCCGACCCGGAAATTCTCGAGCAGAATGTCCGACTTTGCCGCCAAGCGTAGGATGATCTCGCGGCCTTCGTCCTGCTTCAGGTCGATGGCGATATCGACTTTGTTTCGGTTGATGCTCTGATAGTAGGCCCCAAACTCGAGTTTGCCGTCTGCCTTGGGAAACGGATGCAGCTTGCGGGTGTCGTCGCCGAATAGCGGTTCGACCTTGATGACGGTTGCCCCCTGATCCGCAAAAAGCATGCTTGCATAGGGACCGGAAAGCATCCGGGTCAGGTCGAGAACGACCACGCCGCTCAGCGCGCCGAAACCGCTCGAACCGATCATTTTTCGCCCCAGAAGGCGCGGCGCTTTATCAGAACGCTTCGCTCGCCTTCGAATACCACCTCGTCCTTCTCGTTCACGCCGATATGACGCAAGCGCACGATCCCTGCGTCTTCGCGTGCAGACGGCGATGTCTCCAACACCTCGGTAATCGCGTACAGGGTATCGCCATGCAGGACGGGCTTCTTCAGACGCAGCTTATCCATCCCGAGTTCCGCCAAGGCATTCGTCGCTGTCTCCTGGCTGGATAGCCCGATGACCAGCGAAATGGTGATACCGCCGAACACGATCCGGGTTCCGACCGGGCTGTCCTTCATCTTATGTTCGTTGAAATGCCCGTCAGCGGTGTTCATCACCAGATTGGTGAACATCACATTCTCAATCTCGCCGACGGTCTTGCCGCGCGCATGGCGCATCGCGTCACCTACGGTGAAATCCTCGAAATACCAGCCATCCGCTGTGAGATTCGAAATAGTGGTCATGCCTGAAATTCGCAGTTCATGCGCAACCGCATCGGCGTCATCGGTGCGCCTCGCGGATCACCATATTCGTCCGCTTGAAAGAGATGACCTTTTTGTCATCCTGATTGAACCCTTCCGTGAGCCATGTGACGACACCGTGCTTTGGCCACGACTGCGAGTCGCGCTTGTCGATCACCGTGGAGCGGGCGCGCAGCGTATCACCCTCGTAAACAGGCTCGAGATAGTCGAGTTCGTCGACACCGAGAAACGCTCCTCCCGCTTCGCTGAGATCCTCCACCGTCAATCCCAGCACGGTGTTGAAGACGAGCAGCGGACTCACCACAATGCCTTTGTGCCCATGCGCCACTGCAAATGGTGCGTTGAAGGTCATCGGATTGAAATAAAGGAAGATCGTCGAGAACAGCGAATTGTCGCCTGCATTGATCGTGCGGCCCCAGTGATGTTCGAAAACGCGGCCGAGATCATGCGTTTCAAAGCTTGTCCCGCGGCGCAGGCGCCGCGCCCGCTGCACGATGTCGTTCATCCCCGAGCCTGCACAATAATGCCAGCCGCCGATATTCGGCAACCGAACACAAGACAAACATGGGGCGCACCGGCAGTCCAGAAGCGATCAGACCTTGTGATCCGATATCACATGCATGAAATCAGCCGACAAGCGCGCTTCGGCGGCCTATACGCTTGAGCAGCACGTCGGAATATTCCCGATAGCAGCTCTTAATCTTGCCAAGCGGCGCGCCAATCCCGACTGCCATGGCAGGCTGTCCTTCGATCCGGGGCAGCAGCGCGGCAACCACGCCGGCGTCAGGTGTGGCATCGCCGAAGGTCGCCGAGTAGCCGGTATCGCGGATTCGACGCACGGCCTTCAGGACAGAATCGATCTGCTGCGCTGCCGTGCCAGGCGCGCGCTCCGAATTGATGCGTCTCACGATCGCTTTGATCTCGGAGTCGGATTTCTCGGACAGCAATGCGCGTCCCACGGCCGTCTGGCATAGCGGCCGGATCGCCCCCGGCTTCATGTACAGCCGAACCGGGTTCGTCGCCTGGGATACGTGAATATACATCGCGCTGACTCCGTGCTGGACGCCGACGACTACCGCGTCGCCGGTTGCGCAGGTCAGATCGTGCGCGACCTCCATCGGACTGACCGGCATCAGGCCCTCGTCGAGCAACCAGTTGCCGAGCAATCCGACCCTGAGCGTGGCGCTGAACGTCCGTTTGTGCGGGTCATGGCTGAGGTACCCGAGTTTCACCAATGAATGCAGCAGCACGGACGTGCTTGATTGCGGAAATTCGAGTTCGCTCGAGACTTCGTTCACCGTCATCGGCTTTTGCCGCTGCGCATAGAGTTCGAACAACTGCAGGACACGCTTCGCAGATTTCACGACCGCTACCGACATCGCCGCCTCCATGCTTTCTAGGTTCTAGATTTTCCCAGCAATTGATCTGAGATCAGTCTCAGTTGAATTTCGGATGTGCCCTCGAAGATCTTTGTCAGCCGCGAGTCCCGCCAGTAACGCTCGACGGCATGATGCGTCGTGTATCCCGCACCGCCATGGATCTGCAGCGCTTCGCTGGTGACGCGTTCGGCCATCTCCGTCGCGTGATACTTCACCATCGCTGCTTCAGTATCGCAGCGTCTGCCCGTGTCGATCTTGCGGCAGACCGAATACAGCAACTGCCGGGCAGCTTCGATCTCGGTCGCCATATGCGCAATCTTGAAACGGATGGCCTGGAATTCCGAAATAGGGCGACCGAACTGAACACGCTCCTTCGCAAAGCCGATCGCATCTTCGAGCGCGCCCATGGCGAGGCCGATCGCCCGCGCTGCAGTGTGGGCCCGGGCGACCTCAAGGCCATTCAGTGCGAGGTAAAATCCCTTGCCCTCCTCCCCGATCATGTTGTCTGCCGGCACTGGAACTCGGTCGAACGCCAGTTCCCAGGTTTTCCAGCCGAAATAGCCGATCTTCGGGATCGGCGACCCAGAAACGCCTGCCGGAAGCTGCCCGCGCGGCTTCTCCAGCAGGAAGGCGGATATCCCCTGATGCGACGGCGTGGAGTTGTCGCGCGGCCGCGTGCGAGCCATCACAAGAATGAAGTCCGCACCGTCAGCGAACGTGCACCAGTATTTGTTTCCGGTGATCAGCCATCGGTCGCCATCGCGCTCCGCACGGCAACTCAGGCCGGACACGTCGGAGCCGGTTCCCGGCTCCGACATCGCAAAGGCTCCGATAAATTCACCGGACGCGATGCGTGGAAGATAGCGCGACTTCTGCGCGTCGCTGAGAAAACCCTCGCGAAGCGGCGAGCGGATGATGCTCGCGACGCTCATCCAGGAGCGACTCAACTGTTCTGTGACCAGACAATATTCAAGACAGCCAAGACCCGAGCCGCCATAGGCTTCGGGAATCATGATGCCGAAGTAACCCAACTCTGCCATCCGCTCGCGCAGGTCCATTGGGATGTCTTCTCGCAGCGGATCGAGATTGTTGGCGACCGGTAAGACCTCATTCAGTGAGAATGCTCTCGCGGTGTCCTGAATGAGCATCTGATCGTCGCTCAGCAATTCGGTCATGGCTCTCCTTTTGCCGATCCGGCCGGAGTGGCTGCGGGACCGAGACCAGCTTCACACTTGGTAATCGCGCAACATTGCGCGGTGCGACTATCACCGGAACAGCCCACGGCGTCAGCATCGTCCAATCACATACGTGATAATGCAATCAAAAACTCCCGAGGCAAGATTTCCGAGTACAAAGAAAGGCCAACAGCCGACATAATTCCGGAATGCGTCCAGCGATCGGGCCGATGGCGCGACCGGCATTGCGGAGGATCGATGACGGATTTGACCGGGGACGCCGAACGTCCTGTCGTCAGACGTGCGTTAACGCAAGGCAGCACCGGCTATTGGTTGCGCCTCTCCACCGCCCGCGTCGCGGTATTGCTCGTAACGCTCGGCATCTGGCAACTCGCCTCCGGATACCTGATCGATCCATTCTGGGTGAGCAGCCCGGCCGCAATTATCGGGCGCCTCCTCTCATGGCTTCCGACAGAAATATTCTGGCTCCACCTTCAGGTTACGCTGATCGAGACCGTCGTCGGCTTCGTTGCGGGAACCGCGTGCGGAGTCACTCTCGGGCTTGCGCTCGGCATGAATCGCCACGTGGCGGACGTTCTCGACCCTTTTATCGTCGCGCTCTACAGCCTGCCGAAGGTCGCGCTCGCCCCGCTTTTCATCTTGTGGTTCGGCATCGGCATCTTCTCGAAGATCGTGCTCGTAGCGTTCGGCGTATTCTTTCTGATGTTCTACAACACGTTTTCTGGCGTCACGAGCGTGGACAGGGACCTCATCGACCAACTCAAACTGATGGGAGCGACGCGCTATCAGATTGCGCGCAAGGTCATTCTGCCGGCGACACTGGTGTGGATCTTCACCGGCATGAAAGTATCGGTACCATATGCGCTGATCGGAGCGGTGGTCGGCGAAATGCTCGCGTCAAATCGCGGCATCGGGTATCTGGTTCAGTCGTCGGCCGGGCAGTACGACACGACCGGGGTCTTTGCAGCGCTTTCCGTTCTGATGGTGATTTCCGTCTGTATCCAGACGCTGTTGAAACACGGCGAAAACCTGTTCCTGCATTGGCGCGAGTGACCGGACGACGGCACTTATCCCGCAGTCGCTGCCTGACGGACGCTGTCTTCCAGATAGCCCCACACCTTGTCGTGGAGCTCGTTGAAACGGCTGTCAAAGCGAATTCGGAACACGTCGCGCGGCCGCGGCAGATCGACCCTCTCGACGACCGCGATGCGGCCGGGCCGGCCGGTGAACACGACGACCCGGTCCGCCAGCGCGATCGCCTCTCCGACGTCATGAGTAACGAACAGCGCTGTGCAGCGCGTTTCGGTCCAGATCCGCAGCAATTCCCCCTGCATCACCAGCCGCAACTGCGAGTCAAGCGCGCCGAACGGCTCATCCATGGCGAGAATGCGCGGCATATAGATCAGGGTGCGCGCAAGCATTGCACGGCGCCGCATGCCGCCGGACAATTGCGATGGATAATGCCGCTCGAAACCAGCAAGCCCGACAAGCGTCACGTAGTGACGAACCCGGTCGGCCCGTTCCTTGCGATCAATACCGGCGATCTCAAGCGCCACCGCCACGTTTTGTTCGACAGTCCGCCACGGCAACAGCGTGTCCTTCTGCGTCAGATAGCCGAGATCCGTGTTCGGGCCTGAAATCACCTTTCCGCCGTAGCGAACGTCGCCGGAACTTGGTTTGAGCAGCCCGGCCGCAAGATTGAGCAGCGTCGATTTTCCGCAGCCGCTTGGACCGACAATAGCCACGAACTCACTCTCGTCGACATCGAGCGATATGTCACGGCAGGCGACGACGTCCGAGCGCCCGACCTGAAATCGTTGCGTGACATTGTCGAAAGACAGGATCGGCGAGCGGATCACACCTACTCCGGGATCAGCCGCCGTATGGCGGAGTTTCGGAATGCAGTGCCATCTTTGCCGATAACGGCACGCGCAGCGAGCATCACCGCTTCACATGTGTGATATTTGGCGCCCTTCGAGCCGCCATGCTGGACGCCCGGATAGTCGCGCCCTCTAATGACGCGCTGAAACATCGAGGAGCGTGACTAATGGCGTTGCTGACTCGTTTTGCCGTGTCGTCGCTGGTGGCTGCATGCTTTCTGACAGCCGCACCGCTGACGAGTAAGGCCGCCGAGCCAGTAAAAGTGACCGGGGCGCAGGCCAGTCTCAGCTTCAATTTCATACCGATGTATGTTGCGCAGGGTCGCGGCTTCTTTAAGGACGAAGGGCTTGATCTCGCCGTCAGTATGGCCGGCGGCGGTCCGGCGGCGGTCAGTGCGCTTCTGAGCGGCGGTGCGGATCTCGCCCTGTTCTCGACCAGCGACGCGGTAAATGTCCTACGGCGCGGCAATACTTCGCTGCGCGGCATCGCGGTGACGATGAACGGCATTCCCGCTGCGCTGACCATCAGCCGCAGCGCTGCGGATCGCATAAAGATTTCACCGGACAGCCCGTTCGAGCAGCGCAAGGCCGCGCTCAAAGGCCTTTCATTGGCGATCCAGGCCGCGGGCGGCATCGAAGACTTCATCATCCGCGCGATTGCGCTGAGCACCGGGCTCAATCCGGACCGCGACATCCAGATGACCCCTATGAGCGACTTCCAGGCGATCCTGGCCGGGGTCAAGATGGGCCGGGTCGACGGCTGCATCTGCCCGCCGCCAACCGACACCATCCTGCAGCGCGAGTCCGGTGCGGTCCCGCTGATCGTTCCTGAGCGCGATCTCCCGCAGACTCGCGATATGCATCTTTCATTGATCTTCACCACGCAGAAATACGCCGACGCTAATCCGCAGGTTCTCGAAAAGGTAGTACGGGCCATCGCGCGCGCGGAGAAACTGATCACGGAGGATCCCAAGGGCGCGAAAGCGACGACGCGGACATTCTTCGAGCGCATGAACGATCAGTCCTTCGACGCGGCCTGGGCATCGGCGCTCCCGCACATCCCGCCCAACCCGGTTCCAAGTGTCAAGGGTTTCAACGTGCTGCATGATTTCCAGAAGCTCGTCGGATTTGCCCCGCAGTCCGAAAAGCTCGATTTCACGCCAATGGCGGCCGCCCAATATTCCGCCAAAGGCAACTGAAGCCGGCAACAGCGAAAACTATCCCGTGAGGCCACGCAATACCGAACGTGCCGTCCGTGCTTCATGAGTGATCTCTTCTCACCGTTAACACTCGGATCGCGGACCCTGCGGAACCGGATCGCCTTCACGGCGACGGTTTCGCTGATGGGAGAGCGAGGCTGCGTCACGCCAAGACTGACGGACTTCCATCGCGAACGCGCGATCGGCGGCGCCGCCATGATCGTCACTGAAGGAATGGTGGTCCATCCCTCGTCTGTGATCCATGCTTCTGCGCTTCAGCTCTTCGACTCTGCGATCGAGGATGGGCTGAAATCTTTGGCGGGAGCCGTCGAACAGCACGATTGCCGCATCATCGGTCAGCTCTGGCATATTGGTCGCCAGAACCTGCTCAATCCGGTGGACGCCGCCGTCGGCGTTTCCAATCAGCCCGACGCTCTGAGCTGGGTCGTTCCGCACGTGCTTGGCGCAGATGAGATCTCGGAGATCATCGACGCCTTTGCGGCGGGGGCCCGGAGGCTGAAGGACTGCGGTTTCAGCGGCGCTGAACTGCATGGCGCACACGGCTATCTGATCACGCAATTCCTGTCGCCGTGGTCGAATACCCGCGATGACGAGTACGGCGGCGACCTGCAGCGCAGATTGCTTTTTCTGGACCGCATCATTGCGCGGACGCGCGAGGTCTGCGGACACGACTTCATCCTCGGCCTCAAGATGCCAGCAGACGAAGGCGTGCGCGGCGGTATCGACATGGACGAGGCGGAACGCATCGCACTCGCACTGCAGGATCGCGGCGGTCTTGATTACATTGCATTCAGCCAGGGCAACTTCTCCGCCAGCCTCGAAGATCACGTGCCGGACATGCACTATCCGTTCGGACCCTTTCTTCACTTTCACCGCAGGCTCAAACGCAAACTCACGCGCATCCCGGTGATGGCGGTCGGCCGCATTGCCGGCCCCGACGCGGCCGCCCGCGTCATCCGCGACGAGATCGCGGATATTGTCGGGCTATCGCGACCGCTGATCAGCGATGCCGCGTTTGCGACCAAGGCGGAGCAAGGCCGCGCGCACGAGATCCGGCCTTGCATCTATTGCAATGTCTGCTGGGGTGAAACCGCACTGGGCAAGGAACTCGCCTGCATCCATAATCCGCAGCTTGGTCGCTCCGGCGAAGCGGATTGGACCCCGCCCCGCGCAAAGGCGAGCAAGCGCGTTGCGGTGGTCGGCGCCGGCGTTGCCGGCCTCGAAGCTGCGTGGCTGGCCGCGGCCAGAGGCCATCATGTCACGCTGTTCGGGCGCTCGAAAGCACCCGGCGGGAGCGCACGACTCGAGGCCATGCTGCCCGGACGTGGCGAAGTGGCACGGGTCTATGAATATCAGCAGGAGCGCGCGAAGGCTCATGGTGTCCAATTCAGACTTGGCGAGACAGCAACGATCGACACGATCGAAAGCCTCAATCCCGAGACCGTGATCCTTGCAACCGGCGCGCAGATGCGTATGCCGTTCGATCTCAACATACCGGCCATCAGTGCCCGCGATTACGTCGCTCAGGCGCGCGGCGAGACTGGCAACGGCACCGTCGTTCTGTTCGACTTCGATCACACATCGGCGACCTATGCGACCGCGGACCTGCTTGCGTCGCGCTTCGCGCAGCTTGTGCTGGTAACGACGCGCCCGCTCATCGCACGCGCGGTCCCGGTCGTGAGCGCGATCGGCGTCCTCAAAAGACTGCATGCGAAGAACGTCGAGATCTTCGTATCATCCGCGATAAAGGCCTACACCGACAGAACCGTAACGCTAGTCAATGTGTTCAATGGTCAGACACGGGACATCCCGGACGTCTCGACATTGGTCTATTCGACGCCACGGATCGCCAAAGATGCGCTTGCGGCGGAGATACGTTCACGAGGCATCGCTGTGCGTCTGATCGGCGATGCCTATGCGCCAAGAGGCATGATCGCCGCAATTCACGAAGGGCATCACGCTGCCATGTCCATCTGAAAACGCATGCAGTTGAAAGGCAGGCGACGCCAGATTTTCGCGGTTGTGAATGGGCTTTGGTACAGCAACTGGCCGGCACCGCGGATCAACGGCAAGAACGGCCCCTGCGCAGAGGCCGTGGCAAATCGCATTGGCAAAAGTCATCGCGGGAAATAAGACGGATGTTCGAGGCGCTAACCTTTCCTCGAGCGACCGGCCTTGCGTTCGAGCATATCCATCAAATGTACGACGCTGCCGGATAATTGCCGGCCGACTCGGCTCACGACATGAACCTTTGAGTCCCGCAAATACTGATCCGTGATCGGAACCGACACGAGCCGGCCAGCCTCGAGATGATCGAGGACGCATGCGTCGGGAATGATGGTGATACCGATCTCGGCAAGCACACAATCGGAGAGCATCTGGATCGAAGACGCGGTCAAAATCGAATTTAAAAAGATACCGCGGTCGCGCTCGACCTGATCGAGAATTTGCCGGACTCTGAAACCCTCCTCCGGCAAGATCAACCGCTGGCCCTGTAGATCCCGGATCGCGACCGATTTCTCGCGGGCCAATGGATGCTTTGGATACACAATCAGACAGAGCGGTTGTGGAATGACCATCCGCGTCCGAATCCGCGGATCGTGCGGTGAATCCAGCGTGATACCAAAATGCGCGTCGTCGTTACGCACATAGCTCGCGACGTCGCGTGTCGACGCATTCTTGATCGTCAGGCCAATGCCCGGAAATTTCACGACAAAGTCGGAGAGGCTTCGCACCAGCGGCATACGGACGAGCCCCTGACCAACCGCAATAACGATGTGTCCCTTTCGCAGTCCGCGGATGTCGTCGATACTGGACGTCAGAGCTTCGCGCTGGGATTGTCTGTCGCGGAAATATTGCAGCACCAGCTGACCAGCCATCGTCAGTTGCACTGTGTGGCGGGACCGCTCGATCAGTTCGATCCCCAACTCCCTCTCGAGGCCCGCGATCTGCCGGCTTATCGAGGACGGGGACATATTGAGATACTCACTCGCGGCTCGCATCGAGCCGAGCCGGACCGACTCATAGAGATAGTGGAGCCGTTCATCTGAAAAATCGCGGCTCTTTCGCTTCACCGCTTGTCCTCGCTGCGCCTCGACTTCAGACGTCCCGGAGCACCACCCGCGCGCCGCGGCCCTCCGTTAGTGCTTCGTGCAGATCGCTCGGCGTGTAATGCGAGCGATCCACGACGATTCCGGTCGATTCGATTGCGTCCTGGATCGCCGCCGACAGCGAATGCAATGGCCCGCCGCCGCCCTCACCCATTCCCTTCGCCCCATTGTAGGTAAATGGTGACGGCGATTCCATATTTTCGTATTTGACATCCGGCATGTTCATGATCGTGATCGGGCAATAATCGCTAAATGTCGAGGTGAGCAGGTTTCCGAACTCGTCGTAGAGCAAATGCTCCATTGTCGCCGCCCCAATGCCGTGTGCAGTCGAGCCGAGTACCTGACCTCGAACGATCGTGTGGTTCACCACGCGTCCGCAATCGTCGACCACCGCATAGTCGAGGATTTTGATGTTGTAGCTATCGGGTTCGATTTCCACCACCGCGATATGGACCTGTGCCGCATACGTCAAAGTCAGGTTGCCGTATTTTTTCTCGGCATCGGGCAGTTTGAAAGGCGGCCTGTACACGTATCTGCAATTGAGCGTGATGTTGTCGAGTTCGGGCGGAAGATCTGCGGTCGACGTATTGATCCGGCTCGATATGTCGAGAAACGAAACAACGCTTGCACCATTGTGAGTTCCCACCCCCGGAACGCCGTCGAAGGTACAGATCATCAACTCATCGGCCGGACGCCCAAGCATTACGGACGCCACGGTCTTCATTTCGGCCTTCAGCTTCTCGACGGCTCCATGAATAGCGCCAAGGCTCGTCACCGCGAATTGGCTGGCATACGTGCCTGAATGACTGGTGTGGGTTACCCGCTCGGTGTCGAACCCCTGCGCGACCATCACATGGCTCTCGGAAATTCCGAGCTCTTGCGCCACCACTTGCGCAGCGATCGTTTCGTGGCTTTGACCCTGCGGCACTGATCCGACCGTGACCGTAACCACACCGTCTGCGCCGAGCCGGACATTTGCCGCCTCCGAATTGCCGGAGAAAGGCGAGCGCGGATTTATGATCCGCGATTGGCCGAAGTTATTTGTCCCTGAATCGAGCGCCGTGCCGATACCGATACCGGCCAATCGGCCGGCCTTGCGCATCTCGGCGATCTTCTTCTGCCAGTCGTCCCAGCCGATCAGCGCCTTGGCCTTGTCGAGCATAAGCCCGTAATCACCGGAATCGTACACACAGCCATTTGGCGTCGTGTAAGGCATCTCGGAAATATAATTGCGCTGTCGCATCTCGTCGGCAGGGATGCCAAGCTTTCGGGAGCAGATGTCCACGACCCGCTCCAGGAACCAGACATTCTGCATGCGCGAGAATCCGCGGTTCGGTCCGACCGGGCATTTATTGGTGACAGCCTGCTCGAAGTGAATGCGCAGATTACGTAGCTTGTAGGACGCGGGGGCGACCTGGGACCAGATCACACCTCCTAGGGGTTCATAGCGAGGATAGGCACCGCAATCGTCAACGTGACGCGCGCTGACTGCGGTGATTTCACCGGTTTTCTTCAGCGCGACCTTGATGTCGAGGAAGGTGCGTTCGTTGCCATGGGCGCTGCCCTGCAGATGCTCGCGCCGCTCCTCAATCCACTTGACCGGCTTGTGACCGGCCTTGCGCGAACAGAGCGCGGCGATCATCAGATAGGGATAGATGTTCTGCTTGATGCCGAATCCGCCGCCGATATCCTGCGTTCGGATTCGCAATTGTTCCGTCGACAGCCGCAGCGCTGGCGCCATGAACTTCATGGCGACGCCAGGCTGGATGATGTTGGACAGCACGTCCAATCGCCCGCTCGCCTCCCAGTTTGCAAGAACCGCATAGTTTTCCAGCGGCGTCGAAGAGAAGCGATGGAATTTCAGACGGTCGATCTCGACCACAACCTCTGCGTCCGCGAAGGCCGTATCGACTTCACCCCAATCGAAAACCGATCCCCAAGTCCGGTTGGTCCCGCTTGATTCATGCAGGATGATCTCATCCTTGAGTGACTCGACCGCATCCGTCACCACAGGCAACGGCTCATATTCCACATGGATGAGCTCTACGGCATCCGCCGCGATCGCCGGCGTACGGGCGACGACGGCAGCGACAGGCTCACCCTGGAATCGTACCTTGTCCGTCGCCATACAATAGTCGACGACATTGGCTGCCGGAGGCGGCGCCATTTGGATGAACTTGGTCGTCTGCGCGGCAACCTCGGAACCTACGAGCGTGCAGATCACGCCATCAAGAGATTCGGCAGCGGAGGTATCGATGCTGTGTATCCTCGCATGCGCATAAGGCGAGCGAACGAGCCGGCAATGCAGGACACTTATCCCACCCTCGTCATCGACAAAGCGGCCGAGGCCGCGCAGCAACCTGTTGTCCTCCTTGCGCGCGAAATGTTTCACGATGCGGTCCCCAGACGTTCCTGGCAGGTCTTCACCAACATGCGTATCTGCCGCTTCGCGAGCGGGATGAGAATGCCCCGAGCAAGCGACGCGAGCGTGCCGTTGACGATGCTCGCGCTTTGCCAATGGACCGTTGACCCTTTGCCTTTCGGCTCCACGCTGAAAGCGAGTTCGGAATCCACGATGCCCAGCGCATGCCGTCCAGAACTCTTGTAGATCGCGCGCTCAGGCTCGACGCTCCCCACGAGCTTCACTGCCACATCAACGCGGCCGCGGACCTGCGGAATTCCGATTTCAAGCCCGACCGTGAAATTGCCGGGCTGCAAGTCCTTCAGCTCCTTGAAATAGGGCAGCAGGGGCGCGAAGCGCTCGGGATCGGTGAGAAACGCGAAGGTCTCCGCTGGAGTCGTCCCAACATCGAATTGATCCGAAAGCTCAACCTTCACTGTTCGAACTCCGCATGTCCCTGGCCGCATCCTTCACGGCAGCGATGATGTTCACATAACCAGTGCATCGGCAGGTGTTACCGGCAAGACCCTTGCGGATCGCAGTGTCATCCGGATCTGGATTCTCAGAAAGCAGCTGCATGGCCGACATCAGGAAGCCTGGCGTGCAATAACCACATTGCAACGCATGATTTTTGGCAAATGCGGCCTGCAGAGGATGCAGGCCTTCATCGTGCTCCAGTCCTTCAACGGTCTTCACCTTGCGTCCGTCGGCTTGCACCGTGAGTATCGTGCACGATTTCACAGCCTGTCCCTCAAGCAGCAGGGTGCAGGCGCCGCAATAGCTGGTGTCGCAACCGACGTGGGTTCCCGTCAGACGCGCGTGCTCGCGCACGAACTCAACAAGAAGCATACGAGGATCGACCTCGTCGCGGATCATGCGGCCATTGATCTCGATCGTGATCGGAACTCTCATTGATTTATCCATAGTAGAAATGAGTATCCGCAACGGCTTCTCCGCGGCGGCGGCGCTCGACAATTTCGAAGGCGCGTTTAACGAGTCCCTTGAGTAGCGAACGCTTGTAGGCCTCGGTGCCCTTGTTATCGGTGATCGGCTCAACGAATGCTGCCGCCGCTTCAGATACCTCTTGAACCAGATTACCCGTCACCGGCTTGCCGGCGAGCGTCGCGGTGACATCCATCGCAAGCGGCGTCAGTGCAAGGCATCCGAAACCGAGTTGCGCGGTCCGCACGATCTCCCCGTCGTAGTTCACCATCAACGCGCAGCTTGCCGTCGGATAGGCTGGAGCAGCCCGCTTGAACGCTACGAACGTCCCGATCCCTCCCAGCGAATTTCGGTCGATCCGAATTTGGGTAATCAGTTCGCCCGGGTTCAGGTTGGGCGTGTAGGCATCGGAGAGTAACTCCCGAACCGTTTGCTCGCGTGCTCCATCCGGCCCGAAACAGCGAACCCGCGCATCGATCCCTGCCAGCAAAGCCGGCCAGCAAGAACTCGGATCGGCTTCAGCCAGAGAACCGCCGATCGTGCCCATGTTTCGGACCTGCACGTCGGCAATGCCGAGCGCGCAATCCTTCAGGATCGGAAATCGTCCAGCGATCTCCGATCTGCCAATCTCCTGATGTCTGGCCAGCGCACCAATTACGATCGTGCTGTCGTCTTCGGTGATGGCACGCGCATCGCCGATGTTGCCGAGGTCGACCAGATCGGTCGGCCGCAACAACCGGAGCTTCATCATTGGGATCAAGGTTTGCCCGCCGGCGATGGGTCGGGCATCCGCTCCGAGCGTGATGAGCAATTCGCTGGCGTGCTCGAAACTCCTGGCCCGGTGATAGCGGAACGCGGATGGATACATTGGATGTCCCCGGTTCAGCCTTTCGCCGCGGCACGCACTGCGGGCAAGCCGTCCGGCAGATCGGCACGCGTGATCAGCTCTTCGGAATAGTTTTGCAGTTGGTTGAGGTGATACGCGCTATCCTCGCGAAACAGAGCTCCGACCACTGCGGAAATAAGTCGTGGAATCCCGTATTTCATTCCGCTGATCGATGAGGCGGACAGCCCCATGCTGAGCGTTGCCCCGTAGGTGAAGTTGTAAATATTCTTCAGGAAAGCATCGGCTTTCGTTGTCTTCCCGGTGAACTCGAACCCCTTCCCGACATAGGGTGTTTTGGCGAGATAGGCGTCAGCCTCTTCTGCCGGCGGCGCGAAAACGTCGCTCCATAACAGGATGTCGTCGGCGAACGCCTTGAGTTCAGGTCGCACCTTCGGATCGCTGACGATGCCGGTCCCGCATATGACGAAATCGAAATGAAACGGGCGCGCGGGCGTCGCGACCGCGATTTCTCCGTTTTCCATCCGCACGCTTTGCCAGCCAGCGCCGGGGTGGATCGTAAAATTCGGAAACGCAAGGCAACGCCGTAACGTATCGGGCGGCGGTGGCTGGCTCATCGACGTCACTTGGCGCATGAAGCGCCAGCGCTCGAGATCCGAAAGCGTCCAGTAATTGCCGAGGAAACCTGCGAATTCCATCCACTTGTGAGCGTTGATGCGCGGAAATTCGCCCTTCCGCAGACACAGATCGACGCGGCCAGCCCCAGCTTCAAGGGCAGTCGCAGCATTGTCGAATGCGGACGCTCCATTGCCAAGGACGCCGACACGTTTGCCGCGAAGGGCGGCAAAGTCGATGTCATCCGCGCTGTGCGCATAGCGTTCACGCGGCAGGTTCTTGGAGACGAAGTCAGGAACGCTCCAGCGTCCGCTGCCGTCGATCCCGGTGGCGAGAATCAGTTTACGCGCGAGGAAAGTTCGGCCATCCGCGGTCTGCACCGAAACGAGCTTCCCGTCCGGGGCGATCGCCGTAACGTAAGCTCCGTTTTCGACCGGGAGCGACAGCACGCGACGATACCAGTTGAGGTAATCCTGCCACTGCCCGCGTGGTAATCGCTCCAGCCTCTCCCACGCCTCTTCACCCCATTGCGCCTCGAACCACGCACGGGGCGTGAGCGCCGGCATCCCAAAATCCAGGCCGGTCACCATTTTCGGCGTGCGTAGAGTAATCATGCGCGCGAACGTGATCCAGGGTCCTTCCCGCCCCGGCTCGTTCCGATCAAGCACGAGAATATTGGTGACCCGTTCACGCATCAGACCAAAGGCCGCCGCCAGACCGCTTTGTCCGCCACCCACAATCAGCACGTCGTAGACGCCGTCGCGCTCAGGCGGACGCATCCAAGCGCGCGATGGGTAGCTCACGTAATCGAGCTCGCGTTTCACCCGCGCTTCGAGGTCAGTAAGACTCATGCGACACCCTCGCCTTGCCGGCTTCCGACCACAGCTGCCATCAGGTTTTCCTTGGAGACAGGGTGCTGCGGAAACTCTTGGACCAGCGTCGAGCCACGAAGCACGAGGATTCGGTCCGATAGGCCAATCAATTCGTCCATGTCCGACGACACCAGCAGTATGGCGCCCCCACCCGAAACGACATTCCCCAGCAATCTGTAGATTTCGGCCTTGGCGCCAACATCAACCGCCTTGGTCGGATCATTCATCAGCATCACGCGCGCGCCGGCAGCGAGCCATTTTGCGATCACCACCTTCTGGCGATTGCCACCTGACAAACTCATCACCGGCGCCTTGGGATTGGCGGGCCTGATATCAAGCTCCCGGATCAACTCATCCACGGTCTCACGCAACTTCTTGCGCCGCACCAGGCCGAAATTGCGAAATCTCGCGAGGTTTGGGAGCAGGATATTGTCTTCAATCGAGAATGCCGGGATCAATCCTTCGGCAACGGCATCGCCAGGTATCAGGCAAATGCCGGCGTCGATGCGTTGCTTCAGACCCGCACGTGAGACGTCACGCGTACCGGCCGTGATCCTGACGCCAGCCTCGCGATGCATGCCGGAAAGCCCGGACAGGACGCGGTCCACCATCGCGCCGACATAGGTCGGAACGCCGACGATCTCGGAACGCGCGATCTCGATCGGCTTCGCTTCATCCATTTCGGATCGCAGGAAGCCGTCCGCTCGCAAGGCGGATGCTCCGACCGGGACATCGGCTTTGGCAAAGCCACGCTGAAGGTCGCGGCCAATAATGGCCCGCACGATCGAATCGTAGTCGATCTCGGATCGCTCCTGAGTCGTTACCAGCTCTCCATTGCGGAGGACCGAGATGCGATCCGAAAGCTCCAGGACCTCGTCGATGTTGTGCGCGATCAGAATGATGGACGCGCCCCGCGCGCGCATCGCGGCGATATGCCGGAACAACTCCTGGGTCTCGGCCGCGCCAAGCGACGCGGTCGGTTCGTCCAGAATGAGAATGCGGGCGCTGTCGCTCATTGCCCGCGAAATCTCGATTAACTGCCGCTCCGCAATCGTCAGATCGCCAACGCGGTCATGAATACGGTGCTCCATACCGAAGTCTCGGAGCCGCTCGCGCGCACGCTCGGCTATCTTGCGCGAATTCACGAGCGACAGAGGCCCTGCCGGAAAATGCACCGGCGGCTCGCCCAGACACATGTTCTGGGCGACTGTCAGACTGTTCACCAGCTGGAAATGCTGGTGCACGATCACGATGCCATTGGCTTTGGCGGAGGCCGGATCCTTCAGGACGACCTCGCGGCCGCCGATTTCGATGTGTCCGCCATCGGCAGGCTCCTCGCCGGCGAGCAGACGCATCAATGTGGTCTTGCCGGCACCGTTCTCGCCGACAATCCCGTGCACCTCGCCCGGATGGAAGTCGAGCGATACTGCATCCAGCGCGCGCACGGGTCCGTAAATCTTCGAAAGCCCACGCGCGCTCAGCGCCGGCGTTTTGCCGTGTTGGGCGTCGTGGGCTTTCGCGGCCGTCATCGCTGCGCTCTCGTCACTTCGAGACGCCGAGCCGCTCGCGAAGCGGCGGCGGAATTAGATCGAACGCGTCCGCCTTCCCGACCATGCGGAACTCGAAGGTGACGAACGGCTCCGGCTCTTTCTTGTTGAGGAGGAAGTCGGAAACCGTGTTCGCCGCGGTCTTGCCCCAACCGACCGGATCCAGCAGCACGGTGGCTGCCATATCCCCCTTGTGAACGGCTGCCAGCGCCGGCGGCGAGCCGTTCAGACCGATCACCTTCACCTGTCCCGTCTTGCCGGCGCTTTTCACCGCTTGCGAAGCACCAAGCGCGAGGTCATCGTTGGACGCATAGATCGCGACCAGATCTGGGTTGGCGACGAGCGCGTCTTCAGCAAGCTTCAAGCCGTTTTCGCGGGTCTGCGTGGAATTGTGCGCGAATACGACCTTGAAACCGGCAGGCTCGATCGCCTGACGGAAGAATTTTTCCTGCTCGACCATGACCAGCGCGCCGGCTGGTCCGAGCAGCATCGCCACCTTGCCGGGCTTGCTGTTCTTGACCAGCCACTCGCCCTTGGCCTTTCCGATCTCGTCGAAATGAATTCCGACGAAGGTCTTCCAGATGTTGCCGAAGCGCTTATCCAGCGTGCGCGCCACCATGAAGACCGGGATGCCAGCTTTCGACGCGTTGACGACTGCCGGCGCCGGCCCCTCTGTATCAAGAGGTGAAAGCAGGATCGCATCGACTTTGGAGGCGACGAGGTCGTTGATGTTGTTGATCTGTTCGTTCACGTCGGCATTGGCAGACAACAGCGTCGCATCAATGCCGCGCTCCTTGAATTGCGCGACGGCGGACCGTCCAAGCGCAACGTAAAACGGGTTCTGCGCCTCGGGCAGAGAGATGCCCACGCGCATCTTCCTGTCCTGCGCCTGGGCGTGAGGGGCTCCGGCAACAATAGCAGCCGCGATCAGAGCTGCAGATAGGGCGGTTCGTCTGTTCATGAATGGGTTCCTTCTGGATGGTCCGGCAACAGACAGTTTCTTATTGAAATTCAGCGGGCTCGGCGCTTGAGCGCATCGAGCGAGGCAGCAAAAACAAGGATCGCGCCAATCGCGACACCTTTCCAATGCGGGTGCACGCCGACGATGTTCAGCCCATTGCCGAGCACCGAAAGCAGCAGAATGCCCATGATCGATCGCCACAGACGGCCTTCGCCACCCGCGAGCGCTGCACCGCCAAGCACCACCGCGGCGATCGCCTCGAGTTCGTAGAGAAAGCCGGCAGTCGGCTCTCCACCGCCCGTGCGCGCACAAAGCATCAAACCCGCGATCGCATTGACGCCGCCGGCGAGCGTAAAGGCCGCCATGCGGACTGCACGATCGTTGATGCCGGACAGCCGCGCGGCTTCCGAGTTTCCGCCGACCGCATAAATCGAGATACCGAACGACGTAAATCTCAGAATGAACGCGAAAACCAGAAAGACAATGAGCGCGACCAGGAACAGTGACGGAATTCCGAAAATGCGCGAACTTCCGAAATCGGTGTACCAGCTCGGAAAGGAATAAACGGCGCTGCCGCCGGCGATGATTAGCGCGAGGCCGCGCCCGATATTGAGCGCGCCAAGCGTGACAATCAGCGGGGAAACACCGAGATAGCCGACGACAAATCCGTTTGCCGCACCGACCGAGAGTCCGACCGCCATCCCGACCGCGAGCCCCATGGAGACGCTTCCGGTATGCTCAACAATCAAAGCAGCCGCTACGCCTGTCAACGCGACGACAGACCCCGCGGACAGATCAAAGCCCCCGGTAAAGATGACAAGACTCGCCGCCACAGTCACGACCATGAGGATCGAGACCTGAGTCAGGATGTTGAGTATGTTTGTCGATGAGAGGAATTTCGGGTCGATCGAATAGAAGATCAGAACGATCGCGGCGAACACGGCGGGGACGATGACTTTGTCCCAGTTTGCGTGGAGCGCTCCCAATCGGCCGGACTTGCGGCCGGCGACGCTACGTTCAGCCGATGACTCGGGCTGCTTCATGCAAGCTGCTTCTCACCTGCGCGCGAGCCCCTGTGACGAGAGGCCAACAATTCTCCGGCCAAAAAACTATTACAAAATATCTCACTTCCGCATATTGCATCAAATACGAAATTTGTTGCGTGTGACGCAACACAGTTAAGGCAAAGCTGGGTCCCGAACTGATCAGGCGCAGAGCCGAGTTTGCTGAGCCATGGCGAGTGTGGGACGACCATCGATAGGCCGCCCCCCGGGGGGGCTGGGCGCGGAGTTGAATGCCCGTCAACCCCGACGCTGTGACGGGCTGGTTCGACAGAGTTCTCGCGCCGTCTGTCGGCAGATATCTTTGGTTCATCGCCGCGACGGCTGGCGCTCTGGTTGCGTGATCGCTCGAGACGCTAAGAACGATCCAGATCCAGCTATCGGCCGAACTATTGCGAGTCAGATCAGCGGCAGTACCGCGCAATCCAACTGTCCCGTCGGCATGACGCTGGCACTTATGCGCGAGCGTAGGTTGGCCAACCGACTGGGGTAGCGCGCTGTACGAGTTTGGCGAGCCCGAGCAGGCTTGGCTCAGAAAATCGTGGACCGACAACTTGCAATCCGACAGGCAAACCTGCGGCGGTCATGCCGCCGGGCACCGACGCGGCCGGAAAGCCGACCAGAGTGACCAGAAATGCCGGCGCGATCCAGTCGATATAATTCTCGAGCCGGTGCCCTCCCACTTCATCCGGATAGTTCTTATCAACCGGATAAGGCGGCACGGGTGCAGCCGGCGTGATCAGAAAATCATACTTCCCGAAAAGATCGCAAAAGCGTTGCCACACCCTCTCACGGAGGTTTTCCGCCGCAGCGGTGTCGCGGACCGAGAGCTTCAATCCGTCACGGATGTTGCCAGCGAGATTCGGACCGAACTTTTCCAGTAACTCCATCCGCTGAAGTTGCTGACCAACCATCCACTCGCCTCGGAGCACCTTGTAAGCATCGAACCCATCCGCCGCGCTGAAATCGACAATATCGACATCAGCGCCTTCGCGCTCGAGCCCCTGCACCGCTGTGCGGGAGATCGTCTCCACCTCGGAATCGACGCCAAAGCCCGCGATATCCGGCGCATAAGCGATGCGCAGCCCTTTCGCATTTTCCGTTCGCTGCACGATATCGAGCGCGCTCGACCAAGGCGGCGCTGCCGAAATCGGCCAGAGCGGGTCGAGACCAATCATCGCATCCAGCATGAGCGCAGCATCTTCGGCGCTGCGTGCAAGCGGTCCATGAACCTGACCGCCGTCCCAGGGGAGTCGCATGCCGCGATTGGGGATCAGACCGCCAGTCGTTCGCACACCAACAATACCACAGAAGGAAGCCGGGATGCGGATTGAACAACCGAAGTCCGTCCCCTGTGCCAATGGAACCATGCCGGTGGCGACCGCGACCGCAGAACCGCCCGACGAACCGGCCGGGCTGAGCGCGGGATTCCAGGGGTTACGTGTCGCGCCAAACAGTTCGTTCACCGTATTGGCGCCAGTTGCGAACTCCGGCGTATTGGTCTTGCCCAGAATAATCGCACCGGCCTTTCGCAGCCGTTCAACAACCGCGGCATCCTCGTCGGGAACAAAGTCTCTATAAAGCGGCGATCCGAACGTCGTTCGTATCCCTTTGGTGAGCGTCACATCCTTGATGACAACCGGCAGGCCGTGCAACAGCCCCTCCGGATCGGATTCGCCTGCGACAATGGCTGCGGCCCGCGCTTGGTCCTCAACGATCGTAACGATCGCGTTGAATTCCGGATTATACCTCGCGATCGCCTTCAGATGCGCGTTGAGAACCTCCAGCGGCGATACTTTGCGGCTGCGAATGAGATCCCGCAAGGCGACCGCGGAAAGGCGTGAAAGATCGTTCTGCAAGACTATTTCCCGGACCAGTGCACGAAGCTCTTTTCAATAAGCAGGAAGAGAACATTAAGGCCGTATCCCAGCGCGCCGGCCGCAAAGATCGCGGCATACATCTCCGGCATGTTGAAGAGCTGTTGCGCCTCGAACACGCGGAAACCGAGGCCATCGACCGACCCAATGAACATCTCCGCGACCACCACGATCACAAGCGCGAGCGACACTCCGTTGCGCAAGCCGACGAAGGTCTGTGGCAGCGATTCCATCAGCACGACATCTTTCATCACCTGCCAACGCGAGGCGCCCATCACGCGCGCCGCAAGAATACGCGTCTTGCGAGCGTTCATGACGCCATATGCGACATTGAAAAGGATCACGAGCGCTGCACCAAACGATGCAACGTAGATCTTGGTCGCATTGCCGACACCGAAAATGACCAGGAAAAGCGGAAATAGTGCCGACGCCGGCGTCGAGCGGAAGAAATCGATAACGAACTCGACCGAACGATACAGCCGCTCGCTCGAGCCGAGCACGATCCCGAGCGGAATTGCAATCACGCTCGCGACTGCAATGGCCGTGAAAGTACGAACGACAGTCTGCCAAAAGTCGAACAGGAGCCGGCCGCCGATCATGCCATCCCATAGCGCCTTCAAGGCTGCGTGCGGCGATGGCAGCAGCACCGGATCAACGATGCGCATCCAGTAGCCGATGTACCAGAAGAGGATGAGACCGAAGACACCGACCAGCGGCAGGAATCTGTCGGCGCGCGTAATGGTCACCGGCGCACCTCGCGTTGGAAGATCCGAAGGCAATGTCCCTTCAGGTCTACGAATTCAGGCTGCGACAGCGTCAGATCGTCGCGCGGGCGCGCCATGGGCACATGCGGGAAGTCGGCGATGCGGCCGGGGCGGCGCGACAACAGCAGAACGTAGTCGGCGAGGTAAACCGCCTCTTCGAGATCATGTGATACCAGCACCATTGTGGTGCCGGTTTCTTCGAAGAGGCGCTGCAACTGATCGCGCATGAACAGCGTCATTTCGTAGTCGAGCGCGGAAAACGGCTCGTCGAGGAACAGCACCTCCGGCTCGACCACCAATGCACGCATGATCGACACTAGCTGTTGCTGGCCGCCTGACATTTCATATGGGTATCGCTTCAGGTCGATCTTGACGCCGAGCCGCGCGACCAGCCTTTCGACCCGTTCGGTAGCCTCCGGCTCCGCAACTTTGCGCAGTTGCAAGGCATACTTGATATTTGCGAAGGCGCTCATCCACGGGAAGAGCGCTTCGCGGTAATTCTGGAACACGTAACCGATGCGCGTTTGCGCGAGGGTTTTGCCCCCAAACAGGATGGTTCCGCCGTCAACCGGGATAAGCCCGGAGATCAAGTTGATCAGCGTCGACTTACCGCAGCCATTCGGTCCGAAAATCGATGTGAATCGGCCACGTGGAATGTCCAGATTGAACCCGTCGTATATTACGTCCCCCTGGAACTGCTTGCTTAACCCGCGCACCGTGATGTGCGCGGGGGGATCGCCATCGGGACCAAACGCTGTGCGATAGGCTCCGGCAACCGATGCGACTGCATTCATGATGTCGGCCCTATGCCCCCGAGCAAATCAGAAGCGCGCCAGGAATTTCGAGACATCGACTTTTTCGGGGAGAATCCCGGTCTTCGTCGAGAAATCCATGAAGCGCTGAAAGTCAGCAATGTCGGAAGGCTTCAGGTCGCTCACCATTTCGAACCGCACCAGCGGAACTGTGGCAGCGACGTCATCCGGCGTGAAAGTATTCTTCACCAGATATTTTCGCGCCTCGGTCGGGTTGTCGTTGATGAATTTCACCGCCTTGCCCCAGGCTGCGGTGAAGCGCTTGGCTACATCCGGCTTGGACTTGATGAAATCCGTGGTCAGTGCGCAACCGCCCACCCAGGCGTTTGCTTGCGGGTCGCCGAGAACGTATTTGGCGATGACGCCCGCTTCGAACGTCGTTGCGACTCCATTCTTGCGCATCACCGTTGCATTGGGCTCCAGCGTATAACCGGCATCGAAGGTGCCGGCGGTCATCGCGTTGACATGTTGCCCCATGTCGAGCTGATCGAGCTGATAGTCACCCTCCTTCAATCCCGCCGCTGCAAGAGCAGCGCGCGCCATAAGCACATTGGCCGGTCCGGGCGCCGACATGATCTTCTTGCCCTTCAGGTCCGCTAGAGACTTGATCTCCAGACCCTTGCGGACGACGAACTGCTCCATCTGATATTTCGCATTTTGGCTATTGAGCGAAATATACATCGCCACGCCAGGCTTCTTCAGATTGGCGTTCATTCCCTCAATGGTGACAAGCACCGCTGCAGCATCGATCTGATTTCCGATCATGGCGGCCACGTTCGGCGGCCCACCAATAAGGCGCGTCATCTCGATCTCGATATTGTTCTCCTTGAAGAACCCGCGCTCGATCGCAACGAAGAGCGGCAAGGTCGACGACACCGGAAATACCCCGACGCGAACCTTGTCTTGCGCCTGGACCGATGTCGCGCTGACGAAGACAGACAGCGCGAACGCGACCGCGGAAGCTCGGAAAACACGTGACATCATAGACATGGCATTAACTCCATCGTCCGGTTAAACCCGACAGCAACTCACTTTCGCCGACATCGATCCTTCGCTGACATCGACCTGACTTTCGCGGCTGACGGCTATTCGCCGACATCCACGATAGCAATAACCGGGCCACCACCCTGCGGCCCCTGATGCATCGCATCAACCGACACGAACACGGCCGGATCGCCGATCGCGGCAGCCGCAACGCCTCCGACCGCACCTTTGGAATGACGATGATGATGCACATCGGAATCGTCGAGCATGATCTGACGTCGCCCGCGCAGGCGCCCGCTGCGATCGGCCTCGCATTTCATGAAGCAATTGACGAGCTTGCCGCCAAGGTCGCTGGCGCGCGGCCTGTCCGGCAACTCAAGACCTGCATTCCGGATCGCGTCATAAATGCCGTCGATATCGAGCGCGTCCTTCATCACGCTATGACCGATCTTGTAACGTCCTCCGGCACCGTCCTTGTTGCCAAGCAGGACGATCTGCGCCTGATCGAGTTCGACTCCGGACGAGCAAGACGCAACCGAAGAGTAAAGGTCGAGATTTCTGCAGATATCCTCGGCCTTCGGCATCTTGATCTCTCCGAGCGCAACCGCAATGCCAAGCCCCGTCGTCCCATTCGAAACACCCATGGAGTCGTGCACCTCGCACGCGACATCATTGCCGCGGGAATGAGCGTCGTGGATGGATTCGATCGTAAGGAGCGGCGTTTTGGTCTGCACATAATGCACGTCGCGCGGGTCGGTGATGCCGGCATTCTTCATCGCGAGCCGAACGCCTTCGGCAACCTTCTCCACCATCGCGGGACGACCGATGTCTTCCGGTAGAATCTTAGGACTCAATGCGGTGCCCATGACGAGCCGCGGCTTGCCCGCTGCGCCACTCTTGTCGTTCCGAGCAAATACCGTGGCATGCGGTGTGATCACACCATCGCAGCCGCCCGACCACACCATGGGCACCTGCTTGATTTCGGCATCGCTGCGCGTGCCATGCTTCTTCAGCACCGCGCGAAATGCCTGATCGGACAATATCCGTGTGAAGTCGTTGACCCCGCCGTTGCCCTCGGTCTTGCCGATGACAGCCACGACCTCGTCGGCCTTGAAACGGCCGGACACGATGCACTCCTCAAGTCCGGAGGCATCCATCACACTCTTGATCTCGATTTTTACGACGTCGATTGCCATCGCCTAAGCCACCACTTCCTGTTCAATCCCGCGGTCAATCATCGGCCGTTCGCCGGACCGGGCAGCGCGGAGCTTCTGCCGTGCGGCGGCCGTCTGTTCGACGACGACATTCAGGTCGCCATCTCTGTTTGCTTCGATGATCACACCGTAATGATTCATCGCGGCATTCAATGACACCTTGCCTTGCAATACATCGCGCAGTACGAGGTCCGGCTCGCGCTCGAGCGGATCGCCCCATCCGCCACCGCCGGTGGTCTCGACGCGGACAACTTCGCCTTTGCGTACCGGTTCGCCATCCACCAGCCCGCCGAGCCGGCGCTCATTCGGCCCGCCCGGATCGACCGTCACCACGAACGGTAAGCCCGCGTAGCCGCCATTCACGCCATAGCAACCAAGCTTGACGCGATCGGCGGTTACAATCGTATGGCAGTCGACGAGAGCGCGATAATGCTTGTCGTATCCGAGACCGCCACGCCGCTCTCCGGCGCCCCCGGAATCGGCACGCAGCGCGAGTTTCTCGACGATGACCGGGAACTTCGTCTCCGTGAATTCGGCGGGCTGATTGCGCGAATCCGGGACGATGTGGATTGCGTCATTGCCATCGGCATAATACCGCCCACCTGATCCGCCACCGATCACCTCACGCGAAAGGAACGGCCTGCCTTCGAGATCCGTGCCATAGAAGCCGGTATAGCGGATGGTCTCCTGATCTGCCGGCATGCGACCATCGACAGCCTGCGCTACCACGCCCGCCAGCAAGGACAAACAGCGCAGCAGGACGAAAGAGCGCGCATTTGTTGCAGCCGGCCAGATCGGGGTGATCAGCGTTCCCTTCGGCGGGAACACCACGTCGAAGACTTCGCATACACCCTCATTGACATTGATTTCAGCAGCGCGTTCCGGCGTGTCCGCAAGGTTGCGCAGAATTGGGGCTATCCATTTGATCAGAAACACCCCATCCGCGTAATCTGCCGGCCAGTTCAACGGACCATCGCTCTGCGGATCGGTACCTGAGAAATCGAGCACCATCTTTTCGCGCGTCTTGGTCATCTTCAGCGCGATCTTGTGCAGCTTGACTTCGCCGTCGATCTCCCGCTCCACGTAATCATGCCATGCATATTCGCCGTCGGCGATTTTCGGCATCAACTCGTCGCGGAACGTATTGCGGCACTTCTCGATAATGGCTTGAAAACAGGCTTCGATCGTTTCGGTTCCGAAGCGCTGGAACAGCTCTTCCATACGCTTCGCGCCCATGATGCAGGCTTGAATTTCGCTATCGAGATCAGCTGAGAGAATTTCCGGCAGTCTCGTGTTGCGCCGAATGATCTTGAATGCCTCGTCGTTACGCCGGCCTTCAGAATAGACGCGGATCGGCGGAACCGCGAGACCTTCCTCGAAAACCGACGTCGCGGTGCCCGGCATGGATCCTGGCACGCGGCCGCCAATGTCGTCATGATGTCCGAAGGCCTGAATGTAAGCTACGACTTGCCCCTCGTGGAACACCGGAACTGTCGAACATAGATCCGGCAGGTGACCGATGCATCCTTCTGTGAGGTAGGTATCGTTCATCAGAAAAACGTCACCGGGCTTCATCGTTTCCGGCGGATAGTCGCGAAGCACGGCTTGCGGCATCGCAGAGTAGGAACGCCCAGTGAGCTTGCGAGAAAACTTGTCGAATAGCCCGACGCGATAGTCGTGAGCCTCGCGGATCATCGGCGAACGCGCGGTGCGTTCGATCGCATATTCGATCTCGGCCTCGATCGAATTGAGGGTGCCCTCAACGATCTGCAGAACGATCGGATCGACATCGACAGGCTTGTTGCGCAATGGCGCGGTCGGCCAAGGATGGGATTTCGTGGGCAAAACGGAGCGCGCCTGGATGTTCATGGGTTCAACATCCCTTCTCGCGGATCACCATGATCCCGTGATCGTCGACCTGAAGCACCTGAGCCGGGAACACGACAGTGGTCGATCCGAACTCTTCCACAATAGCAGGCCCGGAAATCCGTGCACCGGGCGGCAACGTCGCACGGTCGAAGATCGGCGTTTCGACCATTGAAGCACCAAAGAAGACCGGGCGGCTACCCTTCGCGACAGCATTCGCGCCGTCGTTCGAAGGCAACTTTGGCAAGCTCGGCCGCTCGATCATGCCAAATCCCGACACACAAAAATTGACGATCTCGATCTTCTGCTCGCCCCGATAGTCGTAACCGAAGTTGCGGTGGTGGGCGGCATGAAACGCATCGATCAGCGCATCGACAAAGCCGCGATCCACATCGCCTGCAGGAGCGACCACACGAACTTCCATCGACTGGCCCGCGTAACGCAGATCCGCCTCGCGCACGAGACGGATGCGATCCTTGCCGATCCCGTCGGCTTGCAAGCGGCGCACCGCATCCGCTTCAAGGCCCGCATAGATTTCGGCGACTGCGGCGAGGTCGATCTTTTCCTCCGGCATCACGCGCGTCACCATTTGATCGTTCCGCCAGTCGACCGCCAGCAGACCGAACGCCGCGAGGTTACCGGGGCTAGGGGGAATGATCGTCGCCTTCATTCCGATCAACTGCGCGACCGCAGCGGACTGAACAGGCCCTGCACCTCCGAAGGACAGAAGCGCGAACTCGCGCGGATCGATGCCGCGCTGGATCGTCATCTGACGGATACGATTGGCTTGATTCCAGTTCGCGATCTCGATGATCCCCGCTGCCATTTGCAATGGGGTCATCTTCGCGCCGAGCTTGTTAGCGAGATCAGCCATCCCGCTCTCGGCACGCGTTACATCGAGCGTGATGCCGCCACCGATAAGCGCGGCCGGAAGTCGCCCAAGAACAAGGTTCGCGTCGGTGATCGTCGGCTGATCACCGCCCTTGGGATAGCACATCGGGCCGGGGTCGGCTCCCGCACTCTTGGGGCCGACCTTCAGCTGGCGTTCGCGCGAGACCCAGGCAATAGAGCCGCCACCGGTGCCGATCGTTTCGATGTCGATCATCGGAATGCGAACCGGAAACGGCCCAACCGATCCGGCGTTCGTGAGATGGGGGGTGTCGTTTTCGATCAGGCTTAGATCGGTCGACGTCCCTCCAGCATCGAGAGTCACGATATTGTTGAATCCGGCTAGCTTCGCGATGACAGCGCTTCCGAGAACGCCTGCTGCGGGCCCCGAAAGCGCGGTGGTGATCGGCTTGTTGACCACTTGGGCCGCGCTCATAACGCCGCCGTTAGACTGCATCACCAAGAAGGGCTTTGTGCCGAGCTTTTCACCAAGCGCATCTTTGACCCGTCGCAAGTAACGATCCATGTGCGGCTTGACGAACGCATCCACAAGCGTCGTAACGGTGCGCTCATATTCGCGATATTCCGGCAGCACGTGCGAAGAGATCGACACCGTGCCTTCAGGGTATTCCTCGCGAAGAATTTCGAGCACGCGCCTTTCATGCGCATCGTTGGCATAGGCGTGTATCAGGCACACACCTATGCTGCGGATATTTTTCCGCTTGAAGAACCGAGCCGCTTCTCGCACGTCTTGTTCGGCGAGCGGGCGCAACTCTTCGCCCCGGAAGTTCAGCCGCCCGCCGACTTCGCGGATCAACTCCAGCGGCACGGGCCTCTCCGGCTTCACCCAGAAATAGGAATTGCCGTATCCGTCCGGGACAGCTTGCCGCGCGATCTCCAGGACATGGCGAAATCCATCTGTAACGATCAGCCCCAATGAGTCGATCGCGCCTTGAAGGAGCGCATTGGTTGCGACCGTTGTGCCATGAGCCAGCCCCACAATGGCACCTTCGTCGGCCCCTATCTCGCCGAGAATCTTACTGACGCCGTTGACCAAACCGAGTGCGGGATTCGCCGGCGTGCTCGGTACCTTCGTGACTCGTACGGTGCCGGATGCAGTGTCAACGCAGACAATGTCGGTGAAAGTACCGCCGGTGTCGATCCCGATACGAAGGCTGGCCTGGACCATTCACGACTCCGATGCTGCGCCAAGGCTGAACAAGCCAGCATTCGCGCCGAACCAGCATCCATGGTCCGCTGCCACGGGCGCTTCGTCCAACAGCATTTCAAGATGACGATATCGGAAAAACCGATATCTTATACGTTGGAACTCAAATTTCGGGCGAAAGATGCCCGCTTTGGAAGCACTGCAGCATGGAATTTCGGCAAATCCGATACGCGTTGGCGGTCGCTAAGGAGCGGAGCTTCACCAAGGCCGCCGGCAGGCTGCGGATTTCGCAGTCGGCAGTGTCGGAGCAGGTGAAACTGCTGGAAGAGCGGATTGGCTTTACACTTTTTCGCCGTACCGGCCGGGGGATCGAACCCACGGAGCGCGGGCGAATGTTCCTTTACGAAGCCGAGCGTGTCGTCAGCGATCTGATGAATCTTTCGGACGTTGCACGCCGTCTTTCCGGCGTCGGCATCGAGGCGCTCATCATCGGAATCGGCTCGGGCTTGGCGCCCGTACTGCTTCCCCGGATGTTCCCGCCCGGCAGCTTTCCCACCAATCTGCACCTGGAGATAAAGACGGCGCCAACCCGGGTCATTTTCGACGATCTGTATGACGACCGGCTTGATCTCGGTGTCGTGACGGAAGTCGCTGCGGACCGGGTGCCTTCTGGCTTGATCGGCGTCCCGCTCTTCGACCTCGATATGGTGCTGATCATGCATCCTTCGCACAAGCTAGCGGCGGAAACAGGTGCCGTGGACATCGCTATCTTGTTGGAAGAGCCGATCATCATGAACGAACTGTCGATCGGCTACGGGCAGATTGTTTCGTCCATGTTCAATGACCTCGGCATCCGCCCGCGGATCCGCGCTGTCGTTGACAATGTGGAGACGATCAAGGTGATGGTGCAGACCGGTGCCGGGATCGCAGTGATTCCTGCAGGCGCTGCTGCAATGGAGGTCGAATTGGGATTACTCGCGGCGCGACCAATCGCCCCAGCTCGCCGCATCCTCATCAACGCTTATCGCTCGCGCCAAGCTCTTGCACGCCGCAAGGAGACGCTGATTCAGTCGCTCCTTGGGAAATCCTCGGCAGATTAAAATATTCAGTTTCGGAATGCACAAGCCGGTAGGATCAGAACGCTGGAAGCCGAGACAAATGTACTCGTCCAGTTCATAGAGCCCCACAGCCCCTCCCACATCCAGCGCGGTCACTCGACGGTCAGTTGCTCTGTGAACAGCCGAACGGAGCGGGATCGAGAGAGCCGCCAGAACCGCAGGAATCTGACTAAATGTCGCGCCCACCCCCTGTGTTGACAGGTGAAAAGGAGCGATGTTACCTATTCGAGTTATCAATGCCGCGTTGGGCCAAAAGAATCCTAATGAAGGCATAGCCGGGCCAAAAAACCTCGGCAAGTGTGAGACACTCCGGTGTCTGCACTCGCTCGGATTCAGGCCTCCCGGCCCAGACGAAATCCTCGTTTGCAGACGTTGGTTTGTCTCATTTCCCGTCAACCTTGTTGCGAGGAATGATGACTTTAAAGATATCGATCGTCGTCGGAAATCCGAAGCCGAAGTCGCGAACGCTCAAAGTCGCGGAGACGCTTGCCGAAAAGCTGTTCGGAACCGTCGCGCGAAACGCAGATGTCATCGATCTCGCCAATTACAGAGACGAAATCCTGTCCTGGCCGAGCGAAAAAATGGACGCGCTCAATGCCAGCGTCGCCTCCAGTGATTTCGCCATATTCGCTTCGCCGACCTACAAGGCGACCTACACCGGCCTCCTCAAGGTTTTTCTCGATCGGTATCCGGCGAATGGGCTTGCGGGCGTAACTGCCATTCCATTGCTCACAGGTGCCGACCAGGCTCACGCGATGGGACCTACAGTGAGCCTCGCACCGCTTCTTGCGGAACTCGGCGCGGCCGTGCCGGGACGCGGCTTCTATTTCGTGATCGGCCAAATGGACCGTCTCGATGAGGTGGTACAGGCAGCTGCCGATCAATATGCGACAACGCTTCGGCGGATGGCGCGCGTTGCCGAAGCGCTGCCGCCCTCCGGCAGTTCTCGTTCGTGATCGGAGAGCGAATGTGATCAAAAACATTCACTCTAGCCGGCGCGAAGAGCCTGCGCGCCTGACCACACAGCCACCCCTAGATCCCCGGGCCTTTCGAAACGCCCTGGGACACTATGCATCGGGCATCACAATCATCGCGGGCCATGATGGATGTGAGCCTTTGGGGTTCACGTGCCAGTCCTTTTACAGCGTATCAGTCGACCCACCGCTCATTTCCTTTAGCGTAATGGCAAATTCTTCTACGTATCCGCGCATCCGAGAGACGGGAAAATTTTCCGTCAATGTCTTGGCCGACTCCCAGCAATCGATTTCCGATAAGTTCGCGCTCAAGGGCACTGACCGATGGCATGGCGTTGACTGGGATATGACGGTCTCTCGAAATCCAACAATAGCAGGGACGTTGATGTGGCTAGATTGCCGCATCGTCGCTGAGCATCGGGCCGGCGACCATTTCATCGTGATCGGAGAGGTTCATGCGATGAGTTCCGATGATTGGCATAACGGCTCGCCATTATTGTATTTCAAGGGCAAGTACCGACAGCTTCATGCCTCGGACAAGTCGACGAGGTGATGAGAGCCCGACTTTCAGGTGGATTGTATGATCGACATAGCAGAATCTGACTTCGTACAAGCATCTACGCGCTTGGCGCACTCCCTGCGATATCGCCGATCTCGCGATGGTTGTGAACCGCACATTGGCGCCGCCGGACGTCGCCGCAGCGCCCCTAATTTGTGCACACGGCACGAAACTTGCGTTTAGGCTGGCTGGATTATCCAAACTTCCATGAACCAGGACATCGACATGAGCATCCAAAACATTTCGCGGCGTAAGTTCGGCAAGATTCTTGGCGGAACGGCGCTTGGCGTCACGCTGCCGACGTTCGTACGATCAGCCTTCGCCGCCGATACGGTTCGCGAAGGCCTTCAAATCGGTGCCATGGGCGCGCTGCGCACAACACTTCCCGGGGCAAGCAAGAAGGACGACCTGACGCTCGACGTGAAGGATTTTCGAGACAGCACGTCAGCACTGCTGGCCCTCGAACAGGGTGAACTCGATATCGTCAACACGACAACGCAACATCTGATCCGAGCGATCAGCGAGAACATACCGGTACGCTGGGTCTGCGGGTGGGGCGGCGGCTACAACGTACTGGTATCGCGCAAAGGTCTCGATCTGAAGGCCAAAGACGGTTCAGCACTGCAGGCGCTGATCGTTTCTCGCAAGAAGTCCGGCAAGCCTCTGATCATTGGCGTTCCGACGGGCTCGATGCAACACGCCAAGCTGGCAGTTTATCTAAAGTCCGTCGGCGTCGACCCCGATAAGGATGTGCAGATCGCCAACATTCCGTTCCCGAACCATCCACGCGCGCTGGAAGGCGGAGAGGTCGATATGGCGATGACACTTTCAGCCTTCGGAGCGCTGGCTATTGAGAAGGGTGATGCTGCGCTCTTCCTGCATCTATTCGGCGGCCCTTTCGGCAAGCAGGAAATCGGCTTCATTGCAACCGAGAAGCTGATCAAGGAAAAGCCGGCGCTGGTACAACGGATCGTCAATGCTCACGTCGAAGCCATGAAGACCTTCATGGGGCAGCCGGACAAGCAGATCGAGTTCGAACGCAAGTACTCGCGTCTGCCCGAACCTGTGATAGCCATGCAAGAGCGTGACTTCCTCCGATACAACTTCCGGACCAACGTCGCTGACATCAAAACAATGGCTCGCGAATTGAACCAGCTCGGATGGGTCAAGCAGGATTTCGGGCCGAGCGTCGACAAGTTCGTCGACCTGACTTTTGTTGCCAAGGCATCAGGCCTCTCTCCGGCTGAATTGTCGACATGGTGATGCTCGAACAGACGAAAATTACCGAAACGCGGTTACCCCCCGCCACCAGCGCGGGGGACTTTCGGCGACGCGCATGGATCGCCCTGCAGTATGTCTTATTCCCGCTAGCGATCCTGCTGATTTGGCAGGTTTTCAGCGAAATCGGCTTTGTGCGCAGGAATGTCCTTCCGCCGCCTTCCGAAGTCTTGTCGGTCTGGTACGACTTGGTAACGGGGACCACGGATTCCGCCGGCCGCTATTCCGGCACATGGCTCGACCACGCATGGGCGAGTACATGGCGCGTATTCACCGGGTTCGCCTGGGGAGTGACTTTAGGAATTTTGCTCGGATTGCTCATCGGCCTTTCGCGAGTGATGGAACGCATGCTGGATCCTACAATCCAGGTGCTGCGCAACATTCCGGTGACAGCATGGGTCCCCCTGTCGCTCGTCTTTTTCGGCATCGGCAACGCACCTGCGGTTTTTCTCATCGGCCTCGGCGCATTCTTTCCTGCGGCGATCAATACGACTCATGGCGTGCGGCAAATTAACATCACGCTCTACAAAGCGGCGCGCATGATGGGGGCAAACGAGCGGGAGCTCCTGACGCGCGTCATCCTTCCCGCTGCGCTGCCGTCGATCCTTACCGGTGTCCGGCTGTCGATGGGCATTGCGTGGGTGCTCGTCGTGGTCGCCGAGATCCTCGCTGTCAGGAGCGGACTCGGCTACCTGCTTAACGATGCATATTTGTTCTATCGCAACGACGTCGTGATCGCTGCAATGTTGAGTATCGGATTGCTGGGTTTTCTAAGCGACTGCCTCGTGGTCATCGTGCGCGACATCCTGCTCACCTGGAACAAGAGGGAGACGTTCGGTGGGGAGAGTTAACATCACCGCTGCAACAAAGCAGTTTCAGACGGAAGGGTCTTCCGTCACAGCTCTGGACGACGTCAGCTTATCCATAGAAGAACAAACAATCGTCACGCTGGTCGGCGCGAGCGGCTGCGGAAAATCCACGTTGCTGAACCTGATCGCGGGGTTCGAAAGCCCGACTTCAGGACACGTTTCGGTAGACGGTCGTACGGTAACCGGACCGGGGCCGGATCGAGGGGTGGTGTTTCAGCAAACCGCACTTTTTCCCTGGTTGTCCGTCGAGGACAATATCGGTTTTGGCCTTACCTTGAGCGCAAACAAGGGAAAGGGTGACCGTCCGCAGGTGATCGAGCGCATGCTGCAGCGGACCGGACTGGCGGCGTTCCGAAAGCGTCGCCCTGCTGAGCTCTCCGGGGGCATGCGTCAACGGGCGGCAATCGCAAGCGTTCTCGCCATCAATCCCTCTATCCTGCTGATGGATGAACCCTTCGGCGCCCTCGATTCTCTCACACGCTCAATCATGCAGGACTTCTTGCTCGAGATTTGGGAGGAGCAACGCAAAACAGTCGTGCTGGTCACCCACGACATCGACGAAGCCATCTATCTCGCGGACAAAACCGTGGTCATGACAGCGCATCCGGGGCGAATACGCGAAGTGATCGATGTCAATTTGCCACGGCCTCGGAACTACGAGATGCGAAGCGGGGCCCCCTTTATTGCATTACGCGATCACGTAACGGACATCGTCCGCACCGAAGCGATCAAAGGCACCGCCATGCCAGCCGACCAGTGAACCGGACAATTGTTGATCGCCTCGGCGAGAGCGTCGCCTTCCCATAGTCCGAACACTCCCGCGTAAGTAACAAAGCATAGAAAACGCAGAGCATAGAAAGCCATGACGAACCGAACATCTCCTCAGTCAAATCCGATCCGCGATTCCAAGAACAAGATCAAGCTCGGCGTGTTCGGCATCAACGGCAATGGCGCCGCGTTCACTTTCCATCCTGACCGCTATCGGTGCACATGGGATTCCAACGTCCGGCTCGCGACGCTTGCGGAGTCTCTCGGATTTGAGGCCTTTGTTTCGGCCGCGCACTGGAAGTCTTTCGGCGGTGACGGTCACTACAGTGGCGACCTGATGGAAACCTTTGCCTGGGCCGGCGCGGTAGCCGCCGTCACGAAGCGCATCGGCATTATCAGCACCCTCCACGTTACGCTCATACACCCGGTTTTCGCGGCCAAGGCCGAGGCAACGGTGGATCTGATTTCGAATGGGCGCGCCGGCATGAACCTGGTCCTTGGCTGGTATCCTCCTGACATGCAGCTTTTCGGCGTAACGCTGAAGGGGCACGACGATCGGTTCGAGGTCGCCGACGAATGGATGGACATTTTCGATAAGCTCTGGGCGGGCCGGGACAGCTTTGACTATCAAGGCAAACATTTCGATCTCAAGGGTGCATTCAATCAACCACGGGGGGTTCAGCAGCGTCCCGTGCTGCTTAATGCAGGCCGCTCCGCGCGCGGCCGGGAGTTCGCGGCGAAGCATTGCGATATCGCTTTCGTTTCCGCGCATAACCCGGCGCCTGAAGCGATCAGGAAGCAAGTCGAAGAGTACCGCAATGACGCCCGCACGAAGTTCGGAAAGGAAATCCAGATCTGGATGTCAGCCTACGTGGTCCTGAAAGACACGGTGAAGGAGGCGCAAGACTACGCTTATGACTACATCGTCACTCAAGGCGACGACGCGGCGGTGCAAAACATCATCAACAACAACGCCATCGACACAAAGGCCATGCCCCCCGAGGCCGTAGCCAAGCTTGGCTATGCGTTGAAAGCAGGCTTTGCAGGATACCCGCTCGTCGGCGACGCAGATCACATCACTGAATTATTCAATAATCTGTCCGACGCCGGCGTCGACGGATTTCTGCTCACCTGGCTTGACTATGAGGGTGGTCTCGCCCGCTTCGGCCGCGAAGTTCTACCGCGACTTGAAAACGCGGGCTTGCGCGCGCCAGCGATAGCGACGGCCTGAGCCGGCCCTCCTCCACATTATCGGGAAGTGCCGATTCCTTCGGCGCCCTCCGAATTCATCAAAGCAAAACATACTCGCGGAGCAGTCATGCCAAAGCAGGTCATCACGTCATCCAAGGCGCCTACTACCGGATTTACGCCGGGCCAGGCGGTCTCTCCGCTCGCGCAGGCGATCCGGTTCGGCAACATGCTATTCGTCTCTGGTCAGGGCTCACTCGACCCGGCAACCGGTCAGGTGGTGCCGGGCGACATTGAAACACAGACTCGCCAAACGCTGGACAACCTTATGAGCGTGCTCGAAGCAGCGGGCGCAACCTCGAAGAACATCGTGAACATGCGGGTCATCCTTCGCAACGTAGCGGATTTTCCGCGGTTTAACGAAACGTTCCGAGAGTATTTCGCGGGTGAGAAAGTGACACGGACGTGCTTTGGCGGCGTCCTGCACCGCGCAGGTACTGACGTCGAGATCGACTGCGTTGCCATGTTTGATTAGGGCGCTCGCATAACAGCGATCGAACCGGGCGTCCCACGCGATCATGTCGTCATGCCCAAGCAGGTCATAACCTCATCGGCGGCGCCGACATCAGGCGCCACTCCAGGCCAGGCAACTTCCCCTCTGGCGCAGGCAATCCGTTTTGGTGATCTTCTGTTCGTTTCCGGACTGGGCTCGGTCGATCCCATCTCGGGCACCGTGATCAACGGTGACGTCCGTTCGCAAACGCGCCTCGCCCTTCGCAATCTGTCAGCCCTGCTGCAGAGTGCTGGCGCGACCCTGGCTAACGTTGTCAATGTCCGCATTACTCTCCGTAATGTCGCAGACGCCCCCGCAGTCGCCGACGTTTTTCAGGACATTTTTGCCGGCGAGGCCGTGACCATGACCTGCGTAGGCGCCATCCCGAACCGGCCCGGCATCGATGTCCAGATCGATTGCGTGGCCATGTATGACTGATGGCGCTCCCGGCGCGTCTCATTCGACTTCCGTCAATCGGTGCCGAGGGCTTACCCTGCCGTATTTGCACGTTAGGGCATCCAGCATTGGATCCGATCCGTGACATGAATGCTGAGTTGCGCCCCTCAGGCCGACCGCGAATATTGGCCTCGCGTAAGCGCCGCTCGCCACTGCCCTGATCTATCGGTACGCCGCACTTTGAAAACTGCAGTGGACGATATATAAAGGGCGTCATGTCCGCTCGAAATGCGATACTCGCATTACTTGGCATATTGACGCTGATCCTGGTCGCACTCGCGCCGACCGGGGCGACTGCGCATGGCGGCATTCCTCACGCACACACGCATGCGGTGGCGAATTCAGGCCCTGGCGCCGCGGCGAAAGACTTTGCCGTTCGCGTGCCGGCCGAGGTGCGGAACCAGGCTGCGATGCCTGCGCATTCTCAATCCGGAAGTGATTGCGGCGATCGTGGATGCTGCACGGCCGGGCATTGTTCGGGCTGCGCGACGGCGATTGCACCTGCATCCTGGTCTGGTCCACGCCGCACGACGAACATTCTCTTGCGGAACCCCGACACGACCCAGCCCGCGAGCCTTGCGCGCGAAGGGCCGCCGCGACCGCCCAAATCCTTCGTCTGAACGTCGTGACCCGCGTCGCCTGACGCGGAGCCCCCGCCTCATGAAACAGGCGGGCTGACCTCGTTCATGCGAAGGATCCGCATTCATGCGTCCCAATATTATGCCGGCACTTGCCGCCGCCGGATTCATCCTGACTTTCGGCGCGACCGGACTTTGTGCTCACGAGGGCCACGACCACGGCTCGGAAGCTCCCGCGGCGCCAGCAACCGTTGCACCACGCGGCGAAGCGCATTCGGATCGGTTCGAACTGGTCGCGGTATCGCAAGGTAAAACGCTCGCGATCTATCTCGATGACTACAAGACCAATGCACCGGTGGAACAAGCCGCGATAGAGGTCGAGACTCCGTCAGGCCCGGCGACCGCGAAAGCGCTCGGTAACGGTGTATACAGCCTCGATGCGCCGTTTCTGGATAAGGGCGGCCATATCGACCTTATCGTAACGATCAATGCCGGAGGCGACCCCGATATACTGCCGGTCA
>VFQN01000372.1_pt1 | contig 88686 bp, 59 predicted proteins | sample 3512371 | NCBI WGS metagenome assembly VFQN01 (sample SAMN10412370, study PRJNA504923) | tailings metagenome | isolation source: Replicate 2 from Balatoc abandoned mine | place: Philippines: Itogon, Benguet | collected 2017-08-28
AATCGAAAAATCAAATCATCACACAAGACGTAGGAATTAGAGAAATCGGGTCTTAAAGGTGCTTCAAAATAAAGTAGGATTTAGGCAATTCCTTTCAATTGCTCAAAATTCGACACCGATTTTTCCTACAAGCTTTAAGAATTCGAAGCCAAATAAACCCCTTTACTCTCCCCCTTGCTGCTCTAGATTCGCCCTGTTCTTTTGGAAATGGACGTTGAACAGCTCTTTCAACAAACAGAAATACAGAAAGTTAGATCGTAAACTCAATTCAATAGTTACATTGAAAGAGGCAAGAAGAAATAAGAAATGAAAGGAGTTCAGAAAGAAATGAGAGGAGTAAGTTTCGGAATGAGTTCCAAGGATTTGAATAGCTAAAATTTCTGTTCTCATTCAGAAAATTGATATGTACCGCAAAGAAGGGCGGTTAGCAATCAAGCATATGTGGATTGTAATATGTGTAAGGTTCCTAGAACCATGTCTTTCCTCGAGTCACTCTCTAAGTAGATTTTTGCTGTCGTTCAAGTCATTGTATCGTGTGCTGTTGCTGCTTCGAACTCGGAGACAGAAGGAGGTTACAAGAGCGCCTCGTTCGCCGCTATTTGGTCGATGCTTCTTGTAATTGTTTTCACTGCACTTGGTGGGAAAATTGTCCTTGGTGGCAGATCATCTGAATTACTCGTTGGATTTTTAATTGGAGTCGCTGCCATGCTTTCCCAACTATGTTTTGTGCTGATGGTGATATTCTTTATTTTTGGAACAAATGCGAACTCGAGTAATCTTGACACAGCTCCTTCCGATCAAGCTTATGCTGCTTTCTCTCTCATTAATATGATTATTTATTTTGTCTGGACAATCCTCCTCGTAGTCCATCGTAAAACTATTACGGTATCGAAAGATGAGCATCAGGATCAGACAAAGGAGTTTGCACCCTATGATGGCCATGATTACAGCCACAATCCAACCATAGGTTCGGGTGACGACTTTGGTGGTGAAGAACAATTATAATTTCTTAAATTAGAGCTAGCGCAGTAGGTGATAGGAGATGAAATAATCCGTTCTTTTAAAATATGTCAACTTTTTCTTGAATATGTTTATAATTAACTTGAAATGAAGAAATTAGTATCGTTCTACTCCAGCGGAGTCTCTTACTCAAATGAAGTCTACATTCGTTCTCTGTCCGAATGTTAATCGATTTTGCTCTCTTTTTACACATAATCATTGACCATTAGCTTCATTAGAATTCTGCAGAACATGCTGCAATAAGATGGATTTAAAAGATCTGCATCATTCATATCAATGGGCAATCAACCGCCCACCACCATTCCAAAGAGGGTTGTTACAACGAAAGAAAACACAAAGAAATGACGCATTTCAATCAAACGGGAATTGATAATTAAAATTAGGTAAGATTGGTTTTCGCAAAGAAAAGTTCGAGTTGATCAAAGCCTCCAAAGAAAGGAGTACAAAAGCCTATCAATATGTGGAGCAGATAAAGATATCGCACAAAGTGAATCTCATAGGCAAGAAAGAAAATAATAAATGTAAGGAATTGAAACTGTATAAACGAATAAAATCTTTTCGCAATTGAGATCTGATGAGTTGAAGTCACTTGATCAAAAGGTGAAGAGGATATGATGCCTTCTTCATAAAATTGCTGGAGAAGAGTTTCTTTTTGTAAGAAAATATTTGTCAGCCACTACAAGACATTACGATCAAAGAAAAGATATAAGCCATTATACTAATTACCTCTTTTGCTTCAGCTTCTGATTCAGGAATATCGCTAATTTGGTATTTCCTGACAAATAAGTGAATTTCTTTTGGGAAGTGTCCTAAGAGGATTGCTTTCTCTGAAGGTCTCTCGCCCTGCTGATAGTCTCTGTACGCCACTGTCAAATCATGGACTACAGTATGAGTTCCTGCTCGCAACGATTCAAGACAGGTTGAGAAGGCAGCTGCTTTGGGATACATAACATAATTCAACTCTTTCAATCCTTTTGCTTTAGAATCTAAGATAGCATGAGAGCGAATAGACTTCAGGATGAAGTGCGTCTTACATGCATGACTTTCAGACTTTCGAGTTTCGCTCAGATCGGTACCTTCAGGAAAGAGGAAGTAATTAGTGTTACGACTTGTTGATTTCGCATATTCCAACATTTTCTTGAGGTGTGGGAGATCGGCTGCTTTATTCCGTGAAAGAAATATGTACATAATAATTTGCATACACCATCCAAATAATGGGATTTTTTTCAGATCGTCCTTCAAAATGACTGAAAGAAAAGGAAAGCTCCGAAAAAGTGATGCATAGCACCACCCAGCAAAGATAATATCTACACGAGTACGATGATTACAAATCATTAAGATTTCCTCATCGTTAAAGATTTGATCTTTAGAAATGTGATGAACATAAAGAGGGGTTTGAAAGAAATGTACGAGTGAAGCAGCACACATAAAATAGATACCATTTACTTTTCGAAGGAGATATTCTCTCAACCATGCAGTTCCATCTCGCAGAATCGGAAACATCGAAAGTACCCAAAATAAGAGAGCTATATAGGAAACCAATAAACCAAAAGTCATAAAGCTGACAAATATCATCCCATACAAGAGCTGCATGGCAAACAAACGAAGAACACTAAGAGAAAAAATGGAAGCAAACTTATGTCAAGTATTTTCAAATGTTGATTCATCTTCGCTAAAAACTAAAACAACGTACACCCGGTTAGCTCAGTCGGTAGAGCGCCAGCCTTTTAAGCTGGTGGTCGAGGGTTCGAGCCCCTTGTCGGGTGTTGCTTTTGTTTTACCGTCTCTTTTGACCTCACAAAACAAGTCTACATAAACAAAAAAACACCCGACAAGGGGCTCGAACCCTCGACCACCAGCTTAAAAGGCTGGCGCTCTACCGACTGAGCTAACCGGGTGCATACCGGTACGGTTGTCTTGAGGAAAATGAATTCTCTTTCAAATCACTGACAATTCTCTTTTATCAAAATTATTATGAATCAACCTTTGTCTACAGAGTTCGTTAAATCCTTACAATCTTCTCGAAAGAGACAACTAGATGAAGGATTTCTCACTCGTGGTGTTGGAAGGCGGGTTCTTTCAAAGATTGAGAGAACTCCGGTCTGGGTTCTTGAAGATCATCCCGACTTGGCATTAGAACGGGAAAAGTTACTTGACAAATGTCTTGATTTCTTAGTCGAAGCCAATCAAAAGTTTGGGCAAATGACTGATGATAGTAAAACTGCGAAGGCATGTCAAAAGAATGGAATGAAAGTAGGTTTGCAAGGCTTATATGCCAGAATCATTTGGTATGAGTTGTTGAATCAAGTGACGAAATTGGGAGATGTGGGAACGAATCCGAATAGAGATAGTATTTTTCCTATTGAATTTGCTGGTGACCATGCTGTAATCAAAGAACTGATTAGTGCTGGTAGATCTCAAGAAGCTTCTAATTCTATTATATACGAAGTTGTTGGCAAGAGATTAGTGAAATGTGCTGAACGACTTATTGAAATGAGGAAAACTCTTCCTCCCACTCCAGTCTCTATTCGTCTTAGTATTGAAAGAAAGGATAACGGGAAGAAGGACACAGATCCGGTCGTGTTGTATCGCCTTTCCTATAATGGAGTTCTACTTGAGATCTCTTATGAACATATGAAGAAACTTTTACGTCTTTACCGGTTGCACACTGATAGTGATGCATCGGTTGAAGATCCTATTTTTGTAAGTCCTCTGATCGGCTCCCTTCTTTTCTTATGAGTTACTGTAGTTGAAGAGAGTTTTTTGTGTAATTCAAAGGTATGAATCTTTATCAGGAAAATCAGACGGTTATCAAATGGCTTTTCCGAATGTTGGCTTTCAATACTTGAAGAATAACTTCTATGTGAAAACTGAATGTTTTGCATCGCCGTTAAATTGTTATAATTCGAGGTTTTGCTCGGTTGCTAGAGACACAGACCAGTTCTTTGGAAGTTTAGGAAATTTCTTTAAATTTGATGGACCAACAGGTCGCTTAACGGAAGATGATGAAGGCCTCGAACTTGGAGGATCATTTGAAGCAAATCCTCCATTTGTTGAAGCTATTATGAATGAGATGGCAGATAGAATCTTCTATCTCCTCAGGAAATACAATGGTATTGCACCATTCTCCTTTGTAGTCATTGTACCTGCATGGGAAGATTGTCGAGGGAATATTGAGATGACTAACAGTGAATTTCAAAGACCCCATCCTGGAAAGGTATTACGCTTAGCGAAGAATCAGCATGATTACCGCCCAGGGATGCAACACAAAACTACTTTTACCCAACAAAAATCAAAAGTTGACACGTTTGTTTTCTTCTTGCAGAATGATTTAGGTAAGAATCAAAAAATTTGTGATCCCCTTTAAATGTAACAATCTTGAAAGGTGCTCAAAGATGGCCGGTTTCTGAAAGACATTATGAAGAATTAAAGGTATTGTTAGCTGAATATAGTTTAGTCGATTTGCATAATGTTCTCCTTGTGAAATCCTAAATCTTATGTTGATCCATGTCAAAAGAAAAATTAATATTCGTAAATTTACTGTTTGTAAGCAATCGGTATTTTGGTGTTTGTCGGTAGGCTTCTCTCGTTATAATATCAGACTTTATACCGAGAGCCATTCATCTTTGCATTTCACCAGCTAAACATAGAAATGACGAAGAAACAAGTTCAGAAGCTCCAAAAAGTGGCCTCTAAGGTCCAATCGAAGAAAGTAAAAGTAATTGAACCAGAGTCGGAGGAAGAATCCAGTGAGGATGAAAACCAAGTAGAGGTCTCTGAGGAAGAAGTTGATGAAGAGGAAGAGATGGAAATCGAGCAAGATGATGATCAGGATGAAGATGAAAATGATGAGGATGATGACGAGCAAGAGGATGAGGAGGAAGATGAGGAAGAAGAGAATGATGAAGAAGGAGATGAAGAATTAAATTTAGCACGAAGAGAAGATGTTGTTGATGATTTATTTTATGATCTATTCAATCTTACTGTTGCCAATTATCATCCATTAAAAGTAGATTTACCATCTTCTTCATCAGAGAATAGCCGGATAGAGTTTAATACTGTCTTACAAGAACAAACAACACGTGCTGCACAACTTCTCTTTGCCAAGTAAGTAGCAGTCAGTAGCAACAGCCTTTGAAAATGAATTCTTCTTCTTCTAACCATGATCCTTTCTCTTTTATCCTTCTATAGATTATCTTCTCTACCAACAGAATCATCGGATGTTGGTAAAGTGACAGTTCTTCCAACAGAATTTTCAGTTTTACCAAGAACACGAAAGATACCAGAACCAAAACCTGAAACAAAATGGGAGAAATTTGCTCGTGAGAAAGGTATTAAGAATAAGAAGAGAGATAGAATGATCTATGATGAAGAAACTGGTGAATATAAACCAAGATATGGATATAAAAGAATTAAGAATGGATTAGAGGATATAGCAATTGTGGAAGTAAAAGAAGGATCTGATCCATATCAAGATCCATGGGAAAAAGATCGTAATGATAAAAAAGAAAGAATTAAGAAAAATCAAAAAAATCAAATGAATAATTTAAAACATTTAGAGAAAACATTAAAGAAAGGAAATAAACAATATGGTAAGACACATGGTTTACCTTCTCTATATTCTCAATTTTTAACGTGCTTTTGATACAGATCCTGCTGTAGTTCCAGGAATTCCAGTCGAATTGAATGATTCTTTGAAGCAAAAGCGAGGAAAACCAGGTTTAAAGAAAGCACTGCAACTTGTTCAAACATCCACAGCCTCCATGGGTAGATATGATGAGATGAGACCTGGTGAACCAGCAAGAAAACTCATCACAAAGACAAAGAAGAATCGTGATAACTTTGAACCAATTCATAGTGAGAAACAATTGATGAAAGATACTTTGAGATTTGTGACGAATAAGAAAGAAAAGAAAGAGAAAGGCATCACCAACTCCCTTGCTGCCTATGAGGGTATTATCCCTGATGCTCCTGAATTCCGATTCAAGAAGGCAAAAGGAAAGGGTAAAGGTAAATCTCGTTAAACCTTCCCACTATCGAAGAATATGAACGGAAACTGCTGTCCAACTCGGTCTGTCTATAGTATTTTTTGGATTTATGTAAAATCTTAAATTTCTCCTATCTCATACATCATAATAATCATTACAAACAACAAGGACAAAACTGAATATTGCCTGCAGTGAGAAATATCAAAACATCAAAACACAATAAAAAAATACTTTGAAGTATCGAAAAGATTGATTTACTTAGATTCATTAATACTCTCATTTTGTGAGAATGCTCAGCTTAGAATTCTATGATTTTAATTTGTTGAGCAGAGTAGTGCAACACCACGTAAGATCCAATGAATTGGCTTTTGTTGGTGAGTAGCAAGTAACACAGTGAAGATCAAATAACGATCAGTTCTTGCAGGATATTTGTACACACCACATTCATATGCACCAAAAGGACCATAATTACCAGAATTAACTATGTTTTTCTTAGCAGACTTTGTCACTGCTGTAATAAATATCACTGGCATTGTTGCAAACAATTTCTTTGGCGCCGATTCAATGATAGAGTTTTCATTAATGCTCCAAGCTGCACCATCCATAAACAAACCATGCACATACACACCCTCCTATTAGAAAATGAATCAATATCATTAGTTTGGACACTTTATTAGGCAATATAAAAGATATCTTACCTTTGGTGCTGATCTTACTTGATCTTGTTGTAAATCAGTGATTTCAGAATGTAGTACTACAGAGTCCAATGCCCAATTCTCTTGCTTATGATTACGAGTGATCTCTTGCTGAATCGCTGTAAGGAAGCCTTGAGGGTTGAAAAAGCCTGTCATCCAATAGGAACTTGGTCTTCCATTTTGCAACCATGTGCGGTATTGAGTGTCTCGAAGGAGTAAACCACTATACCACAAACCCAATGAGGGAGTTAACCATGACAACTCATCACCAGCAGCACTGTACAACCATGATCTTGGTACTCGTGCATCATAAATTGCATTAATTCCATCCATAACCTCTGCAGTAACAACAATCTCTCCACGAATCGCTTGCATAATCAATTGAAGTGTATTTTTAACACGATCAATTACACTTTGTAATCGCTGCACTTCTTGATAAAGGAAAATATTTAGAGGGACAGAGAATGATCCTAACAACTGAATTCTTTCTTCATACTCATCTTCTAAGAAGTCAGTAGGTGCTGTCGTCAATAATTCTTGACATTTCACATTCACCAACTCTTCTCGAGTCTTTCCACCAGAAACAGAACCTGATTGCTTTGGTTGAGTCTCGACAATCGTATCTAGAAGCTGTGTAACTTCTTTGAATCGGAAAGTGAGATCAGCATTAGGATGAAGTCCTAAGATTTCAGGCGAATCAATTTCAGGGAATTTCTGAATATAATTCATAAAGTCTTCAAGCTCAAGATAATTAGGAATGTAATAGATAAAGTTCTCAGGAATTTTATTAATTGGATGATCTGGATTGAAAGTAAACGTTGAAGTTAAAGTTGCATTCGATAGCCAAGCTTCTGTATACGCAGAGAAGAGACGACGATCCATATCATCAGTTATTCGTCCACCGTATTGCACTTCTGCAGTCATATATTGTAAAGTGGAGAAAGATAAACTTGAAGAGAACTCTAAATGTTTCTCTAAAAACATGATAGTCGCATTGAGATCGCCATCATTAAACTCATAAGGCACGCACCAGCCTAATGGTCCAAATTTTCTTCTTTCTTGTACAACAGAATGAGTGAAGCAGATAGCGAAGAGTAAAGTACGCCAAGTAGCACTCTCTATACGTTCTAAACGATCCTGATCGACGATGACTGTATAAGAACGCTGTAAACCTGCTTTTAATCCTTTTGGTGGTTCATTAGTCACTTTTGTCGCCATATGCAATAAGCCGATGGAGAATTTGGGATGTGGCTCAGTAGTGATGAATAAACGGAAATCAGGGGAGCAACCAGATTCAGGAGCTTTCAATTTCAAAAGAATTTCTTCTAATGAATCGATGAAAGTCAATCCGAGGTGACAGTTCTGTAACATAACCCAAGAGCCTAATGAAGTAGCTGCATTAATTGCTTTCATTGCCACAATATCTTGTCCTTCTCCCATAGAGACGCATTCAATATCCTTCCTTTTCCTTCTCGCAAGAGTTTCAATGGAATCAGTTGGATCAGCACCGGCTGAGAGGAGGAAGATGACAGGTGTTGTATTGTCCATCTCTCTGTACACAGAATCTACTGTATCAGTGACTGCTTCCACATACTTCGGTCCCATGGTTGGCAGCTTTCCTCCTTGCAAATCAATAAGCTCAGTCTTTCGAATAAAATCATTCACAGCAAGAAGAGTGCGGTCCTCTCTCATACATCTGACAACTAATAGATGATAGAAATGCATTAAAACCTCTTCCTCTGTTGAGAATTTACTCTCAATAATAGGAATGGGAAACTTTTCTGGTTCATTCTCATTATACCAAGGAATAAAAACATTCTCATTGGTCGAAATATCTTCAACTATATTCTTGAAGATATTGCTAAACATTGATAACTGTACAATATTACACCAAGTGTCATCCGACATCCAAGAAAATGGTTTTGCTCGGATTTGATTAATGTCTAAACCTGACCCAGCACGAAGAAAGAGATTAATATGACGATATTCCATCTTCCCAGCAGTTACAAGTATCTTAAAGAGAACAATCAACTTGAAAGAAATCTTATCCTTCTCATATAAACCACGATTAATGTAGCGATAGGTGAGATAAGTCATCGAGTCAATAATATTGTTGACTCTCTTTGATGCAAGATTCGCCTTCTCAGCAATTTCCATGGATTTATCGAAGAGAGCTTGGAATTGATCTAATGAGGTTTGATACATGACGTTCACTTTCGACATATCAACAATCGAGAAGTAAAGCACAGAACCACGTGTAGAGACAGGTCGGTATTGTTCTCTTTTCTCGTTAATATTCTTTCTCATTTCTGCAGCAGATATTAATTTTTCCTTCACATCAGTGGATTTAGATTTTGTATCTGCTAAGACAGTGATTAATTCCTCATCATCGAGAAGATTTCCAGTATTCTCTGATAAACGCTCTAATAACATTTGATCAAGACGTAAAAGGGCTTTGGTATTATTATTCACTTCCTCCAACACATTCTTTAATGATTCCTCTAAAGATCTTTGCTCCTTCTGAATGACACGACCCAATAATTGTTCTTCTAATCCTTTTTGTGTGACAGTAAAGTCAACAATCGTACAACGCGACTGTTCTTCTGGAGTGAAATGAGGATTTGGCAGACGCGTCACAAGGTAGAGAATAAAATCATCATTATAATCACAGACTTTACCTCCAACAGTTAAATACTTCGATTTTCCTTTGGTTATAATTTGTTTCTCTAAAACTGGGGTAAGAATAGGATCGATCTCCTCCTCAACACCGGAAACAATCAATGCCTTTCCTTCAGCCATACAAAACTCCAGTTGTTCTCTGAAGCGAAGGTTGGAAAATGATGTGGTTCCAAAAGCTGGCATGCGATGATCTTCATAATTACAAATCCAATTTAAAGCTTGACCTTGAGGATCAATCAAAAGAGGGAAACGTGTACTTCTTGTCACCAAGATACCATTCTGAATAGATAAAGGATCAGTTGGTAATCCAGCAAGATTCCAATCACCAATCGTACCAATATCAGTTAAGAAATCAGTGAGATCAATCTGACCAGAGAAAGGGATTTTTCTTTCTCTTAAATCAGTCGTCAATCGATGGTAAATTAAGAATTCGCGGAAATCTTGATTGAAAGGACCACAATAAGCAATGAAAGCACAAGCTAATGCGACATCACCAATTAATTGCATTTTAATATTAGCAAATTCTTCACGATCAGAATTCCAACGTGTTCGCTCTCCTGATAAACCATTAATCAATGAAGTAGCTTGTTCCATTCGTTTTCGAGTATTCTTTGCGTTCTCTTCAATAGCTCGTTTGGCAGCTAGTTGCTTATCAAAGTCTTGTTGGAGAGAAGAAAGAACATCTTGACATGCCTTTAATCGCATTTCTGCTTTAAAAAGTTCTCTTTCAGCATCTTGCAATCTTGCCTCTGCTAGTCTCAATGCTTCTAACTTAGGTTTGACGATTTTAGATGCTTGATTATACTCAATCATAGCCTTACACCAAGTGCAAAGACCTTCTGCAGCTCGGGAAGCGTTACGCGCAGTAAAAGGATTGAAACCTTCCAAAGTTAAATAAGGTTCCATTAATTCCACAGTCTCATCATTAATAAAATCTTTTTCAACTTTCGAAAATTGAACTATATTCTGCAAAAACCGTGTATCTGCAAGCATTCCTCCTTGAACAATTTTGTAAGAGTCCTTGACGAACATAAAAGTCTTTTTATCCTTGCCAACACCTAAGGTAACTTCTGCAGGCTCTACCTTCACCAAAGGAGCCATTTTAAGGAGTGACACACAGTCAAAAATTAATTTGATAATGTCAGAAGGCTTGCCAAGTTTCTTTAACTCATTGAGATCATTAGGTTTAATTGACTGCACCGCCCTCTCTGCTTCATCTAAGAAAGGTTGTGCTTTCGCTAAATCTTCTTCTGCGTCAGCTTTCTCACCGGCAATACGCTCAGCATCTGCCTGACAAACTTCCTTAATCTTTGCAACTGCATCAGCTTCTTTCTTTGCATCCATGGAAGATTTCTCTAACTTACTCAACATGACATTCGTAAACTCTTCGGATTTCTTTAACTTAACTTCTTCGTCAGCAAGCACTAATTTCATCTTCTCGACATCCTTTGCGCCGGATTGGAGCTTTTCCAAGCCAATTTCTACGCGATTCGCTTTTGTGACAATTTCGTCAGACTTTGCCTTGTACATGACAGAATAATCATTCAAGAATTGCAAGAATGACTTGGGAGTTTGATAGACTTTACGACGCATCTTTGCGAAGTATTCTTCACAAGAGTCAACCACGGTCTTGTGCACCATTCCCATATGAACGATGAGTTCCTTTTTAACTACTTCAGAACAGTCTAAAGAGGAGGATAATTTACCAATAAACCCTTCAGACACTGCAATTAATGCCTCTTTTGGCCATGATAAGAACCAATCAATTGTGCAACCTGCAATGATACCGGGAAACTTTCTTGCTCGTTCAGCGAATTTACTTGAAACTGGTGACATACACAAAACTATATGCAAGTTTGACCTCACACGATCAATAAAGAATTTTACTAAGTTATCAGCAGAATCAATAAAATTTGGAATTTGTTTTACTGCGAAAGGTCGAAGTTCCGATGCCATAATTTGTAATTCGTCTTTAGGAATGAGGTTTGGCACCTCGCCCGTCGTCAAAATTGCATTAATTACTTCCATAAAGGCTTCATCTTTAATTTCCGCTTCAGTGAAAAGGAAAGTAATCTTTTCCCCTTTCTGTCCGCATAATTTGTAGAGACTTCTGATATCATCCAAAAGAGAATTCATATTATAAGTTTTTGTAATCGTTATTTGGAAGGTTGTAAAACCAGCACAATAAGAAGCAAGCTTCGTTAATGATTGTTTTCCACTTCCACCCACACCAACTAAAAGAATGCAGCCTTTTGCCATACCTAAAACACGAGAGATTCTGATTAAATGTTTCATGGCGTCATCAAACAAGATAATATTTAATTGCTTTGAAGGAAAATTTTCATTATATTTCTGAATGAAATGGTTTTCAACACGACCACGAACAACTGATAGAGTTCCACCGATTTCGTAAATCTTTGGTGCTTCAGCGACTAAAACTCCATCTTCATCATACTCATCATCACGCATGAAGTCAACAAAATATAATTCTTCCTTTACAAGATTCTCAAAATTAACTTTCTCCGACTCGCTATTCGCCGCCGCTGCCGCAGCAGCCTTGGCAGCATTAGCATTTCCACCTTTCTTCCCCGTAGTTTTAGCACCAAATTTCTGTTGAGTATTTGGACGAGAGGCATGCGGAGAAGGATTAGTCGTCATTTTTTGCCCAAATTGGGTATTAGCAGTTAGGAGAAGTTCTTTTGTGACCTCATTCAACTGTTCGAGGAAAGTTGCTTTATCCTCCAAAGTAGTCAATTTATCGGAATAAACACGTTCATTCTCATGTCTCCACAACAAGACAAGAGTTTTTGCATCAGGGACAGATGATCTGGGAGTTCTCAATAATCCCTGGAAAACTCTTGAGAGTTCTCGCATAGTGAAAGTATAATGAAATTTTGAGGGAGATGGGAGCATGCGTGTTCGCATCCAGTTCCATAGGCTAACTGAGAGGTTGGGAAGATGATCAACAATTGTTTGCATGTACATGGAGACTCCTTTGAATCGGCCGCTCATCATTTGACCATAGATTTCGTTGATGGCTTGTTGTGAAGGTAAAATCATATTGAAGATGAAGAAATGACGCTTTAAACGATTTGGAATATCTTGACGTCCTCCAGAAGGGTGGCCCATCGCTGCAACGTATTGTAAATCTTCTATGTTCTTCAAGTCACCTCTTTTATCCTTGTCAAGAAAACAGAAACCCGAAGTCTCTACTAATTGGCGAACAAATTCTAAAGTAGGTTGATCTCCCCAATTGTTCTTTTCGGGCATCGACAAATCATCCATAAAGATGGTCATTAATTTTCCTCCTGGTGGTCCAAAAGATTTGCCTCCACGCTTGTCTAACTCTGATTCGATAGCTGTCTGCAACATAGCAGGAGAAGTAGCTGATGAAAAACATAACTTTTTAATTCTCATGTTATCGTTTGCGGCAATAGAATCGAAGAACATTAAAGCAGTTGATGTTTTAGCAGTACCAGAAGAACCAGTCATTAGTACTCCTCTCTTTCGACGATGCAAATTCGTTAAAATAAAAGAAGCACGGGTGGTCTCAATAGTCGGCACTAACATAGACGAAAAGTCGGGCTCTTCGATGGTATGAGGATATTCCCAAGCAGGAGCAACCCATCTCTCCCATTCCATAGAATCAGTATTAATTCGGAACTCGAACATAGTATCAACAGGATTTTCGAATTTAGGCAAGATACTATCTGCGGATGTTGAAGATGGCTTGTTCGCTAAAGAGACGAGATACTCACTAAACTTAGAGCGATCCTCTGTCTCCAATAATCCACCGACCGACCAGCAAACAGTATAGAGGAACAATCGCTCTAACTCCCCTGCCAAAGCTTCGTTGGAAGAAGCAAGGTCGGAAATCTCCAATAAACCGTCTAATAGTTGGCAACAGCCTTCAATCATTCCAACTCGAGAGCAACTCAATACGGGCTTACAATGCTTGTTAACAAATAAGAACAAATGACCAAAAGCTTTGGGGCCTTCGCATTTGCCGACATACTTGCTAAAAATACTGGCAAAAATAGTAGCCTGCTGAACTGGTTTCTTCATGAGCCAAGACTTTAAAACAGGTTCCCAATCCAAATCACTTTCTGAAACAAAAATAATACCAGCTCGAGAAACCGTTGCTGGGGAAGCATTGCGAAGATCTTCGACCTCAAACATCAATTTTACATTGTCTGTCATCGGCACGCGATCACCATTGGCAAGAGTCAGAATCTTATTGTCATCTAGGACAGTATTCAAATTTTCAATCCATAGTGCATCTACTGGACCATCACAAATAATCCATTGAATATCTTTACGATTACGATCATTAAACTTTGCCCACATTGCAGCAAAAATTCCATCTAACCATTCTCCGGACATCTTGTCGGTTTCACCAAACATTTCTTCTGCTCTGATTGCTTTTGGATTCATTCTAATTCGCTTATGGACGGTACCAGTCATCGAAGTGAGGGAATCTTGCAAACAATTAATGATCCTAGACTTTCCACTCCCCGCTGGACCGACCATCATAATTCCGTGACGAACCAACGTTGTTTCATACAACTGCACGACTTTAACTGTCCACAAATTATGCATTATTAGCTTCTCTTGCTCGACAACTGTCGCCAAGGCGCTTTTCAGTTGAGAATAATCTTGGCCTTTGGGCATACCTAAAGCTGGGAACAAATCCGATATAAGTGATAAGAACAAAGGCACATCTTGCGCGACTAATTTGGACAAATTCATATCACGTAAAGTGCTCATTAGCAATTCTTCTTCAGGGTCTTGGATTCTATTTCGCTTTATCTCACCAGCGGAACGCAAGACTGAAAGAATATTACGAAGACCAAAATCATAGTGCTTTTGTTTCGATAATTGCTGCTCACACAGGGCGTACAATACAGCAAATTTCCTTGCTAGTTCTGCAAAAGATTGGTATCCAACAGAGCACAGTTTCACTTTAATAATAATTTCTCTATCCGGCACCATCATTGCAACTCCTCTAAATAAAGCTTTCAAATTTTCCGGCAGCTCTTGCCTTCCTTGATAGCCGGGATTCATGGTAATAAAGTATCCTACGTGCTTGTTCAAAAATATTTCTTGAGAGTCACCAGGAAATGTGAAAGATGACGCGTGACTTCTCTTCGCATTAGTAATGGCTAGCACTTGCTGGGCGACGACAGAAAGGACGGGTAGCTCAATGCGGTTGAACTCATCAAAGCAACCCCATAATCCTGCCTGGCACAAACCTTTAAAGATTCTCGCCATGTCAGTAAAGCGTTGTTGATCGGTACAGTTTGTAACAACGACGAAAACACCCACCGCTCTTCCCAGATCTTTCACAGTTTCTGTTTTTCCAGTACCTGCAGGTCCAGCAGGCGCTCCTCCAAGGCACATGCCCATCGCTTGTGAAAGTGTAATAAAACATCGATCAGTTAAAGGGGTAATGACTAAGCGTTCTTTACATCCCAAATACTCGTTGTTGTACTTGTATTCAACGTCACAAATAGCAATAATACAAGCTCCTTGACCATGGTTGTCAAACGAATTCGGTGCCCAAGAAAAACGAGTTTGCTTCAGCCATTCGAAATCATTCGAGTCAGAAAGTTTGCGTTCACGAAATCTTTTAGTTAAATCAGCGAACACGTCGCGTTGATGAACTTGGATTGTAACTAAAGTCTCAATCTTAATACGATTCATCTTGGAACCAAGATCTTCGAGACACCACGATGAAAGATCTTGAAGAGTTGCTAGCTGGGTCTTGTTTGTTTCTATCATCACTTGCTTGTTGGCTTTCGCTTTGCTTAAAGCGTCTTGGCACTGAGTAGTCCAAAGGATCTGTAATCCCAATAAAGAAAATTGACCACAACTCTTGTTAACAAAGGCTCGCAACGGCATTGATAGACAATCTGCAGCTGCCTGCTCGCACAGTTTTTTCAAAGAGCGTTGCATTTCTTTCTCAAGTTCACCCAACCAATCCTCAATATTTCCTTGTGCCTTCACAGATTTATTCAGAGTTACATTCTCTTTGGCATTTCCAATAATCGAAAGAATATCAGTAATTTGCAATTTATCAAGTCGACTGTGGGTCACCCGATCGATAGAATCGAACACTTTCTCGTAGTAAGGCTGCATTTGTTGTGGATCAGAGCCTTGTGAAAGAATGAGGAGCAAGACAGGATTGGAAACGAAGTAAAAACGGGGGAATTTAGACCTTTTTTGTTCAAGATAACCTTCCAAAGATTTCTGACATTTTTCTAATTCACTATACAAAACAGGCAAGGTCGTTCGAAGCAATTCATTACCGCAACATGCAACGACCAGTTTCACTTCAGATGCTCGAATCATTAACTTTTCCCATTCCTTGTTGATTTTAGTAAACTTTTTCGCCTCAGTGGGCATTTGCTTAGCAATATCCCCTCCTAAAAACACACTCTCTAACGAAGTCCACAGTAATTGGACTTTTACCCACATTTCTAATGTGTCCGCTGTATCAGATAAAGTGGTAAGAAACTTTTGAACCTCATCCTTGAAAGGCAAAACATGACGAACGCTTAACAAAGATTGTAATGTCATCTGAGCTTCTTCCAGTTGCTCTATAACGTATCCGAACGCCTTAAGTACAGGAATATCTCGACTCTTCCACATAGAGAATTCAAATGTGGCTATAGCCCATTGTTCCTTCAATTCCATAAGTTTCTTTTCAATCGCTAGTTGTTTATCAGCGCCATCACAAATTTCTTCTACTTCCTCTTTGAATTGCTTCATGCTTGATTCAAAAATATGAGATAAAGCGAAATCTTCTGATTGGAATGGCAGAGGCTGAGCACGCGTAGACGCCAAAAGTGAATTAATTTCTTGCCAATGTCGAGGTTTTATGGAGGGCTTACTCAAACCAAGTAATAACGGTAAAACCACCTGCAAATCTGCAATACGCGTACAAATTTCTTCATATGCAGGCCATTCTCTCAGCTTTTTCGGCAATTTCTTAGTTCTAGCTTCAAATCCATTCACAATTTCTGTCATTGTATTTGTTTGCTCGGCAACATTTTCCCACAATAAAGATGACCATTGTTTTGTTGATGAAAGAATGTCAGCAAAGATTGAATACAGCTGATCAATAAAATTTACGTCTTTTCGTGTCTTTGCTAATTCTGAAAATCTGGTCGGACGTAATGCAAATAACTCTTCACCCGCACGAAACATTTCGAGTTTTCTCTCACGGGAAATTAATTCATCTTTATACTTTTTCAATTTCTCTAACCCAACGATTGGTTTAATGTTTTGAATCATTGGACCGTTAGACTCGAAGTCCTTTCGGAATGCACGAATGTCTAAACCAAAATCACGGATATCCCAGACTAACTGTTTCTTATAAGTTCCTTGTAGTGCAGAAAGACCTTGGGCAACAGAGTCGGCGTGCTCCACAACTTTCCTCCACGCTGTCATCATATTAGCCTTCTGCTCAAGTTCCTCATGATTGACGACACCACCAGGAAGATAATGATCAAGCATGATGTACATATCCAAGATTGGAGAAATATCCATCTCAATCGATGACTCTTTTTCACGAACTTCCTTCAAAACCATCATCACATATCGCAAAGTATCCAACGATTGGACTTCGATATTCAACTTATTGGTTAGAACGCGCAAGAACTCGTACAGTTTAGCCATCGCATCTTTCGCTAACTTGTGAACTTTATTCGAGTAAAGAACTTTCCAAACTCGACACTCCGTGGTGAGTTGGTGTTTAATATTCGCAGTATTCAGCTTCAAGGCACCAATTACACGAGTCGACGCAATAGAGGCAATTTCTTTTTCTAAAGACAAAAATTTCATTAATTCCGCTTCAAAATCATGGAGTTTGGGGTCAGTTTTAACAAACTGCCTATAAGTATTCTCTTTATCCTCTTTCCATAACCAGTCATATTTACGAAACGATTTAAGATAATCTTGGACGATATTGCGCGTCCCATGCATAGCACCAGTTAGCAGTAACACAACTTTGATGATTTCAATATCTTTGCCCATTAAGTCAAAGTAATGCTCTCTTTCTTTCTCTGGAATATGTCCTTGTCTCCATTGCCACATTTTTTTCATACAACCAAAAACTGCAACCGCAGAGAGATTAATAGCACTTTGAATTTCGTCTAAAGATGGACTCAAACGTACTGACGGTACCGAAAGCTGCACATCAACCTCGAAGAACGGTTCCAATTTGAGTGAACCTACACGGTAACAAGTTTTCTTTTTCAACAAGTTAAGAGAAGTTTTTACACAGTTCAAGTAGGCTTGATAAGTCATATTAGCAAAGTGCTGATGAACTTCTTCCATGTGATCTTTATTGACTGGCGGAATTGAAATATCTAACTGCGCCGGATTATTGATAGTTGCTATGAGGTCACCGACAGCATTCTCAACTTCTAAATTTCTCATTGCCAACTGATAAGTTGAGGCCTTCACTGATGCTTCTTGCATCCCAACAAACTCTTCTAAAGTTACAGCTCGCTCGTTAGGAAGTGAAACTAATACCGTTCGACTAATTTGCTTCAAATTTTTCTGAATGCGATTTTCGACGATATCATTAATTTTAATGACCATCTCCTCCAATCGTTTTAAACCAGCATAAATTGAAGCTTTGTATTGATCGATGTTCAATGAAGTCCAGGTTAAAGAGACTAAGCCAGGACGAAGTTTCAAATCCAAAGTTTGTAAATAAGGAGCTAAAAGTTTCTTTGTAACTGGAATTACTCTCGAGGTAATTCGTTCATATTCTGATAGCATAAATTTTAAATCGTTATAATAGGCTTTGAAGGTATCTTCTTGGAGTAAAACAAGTTTAGCGGATTCAGGAATCGCAATATCAAGCTTTACTAAACATCGTGCTTCACGCAGTAATTGAAAAATTTCAGGATCAAAATTCACGTAAAGTTTTCCCGTTTCAGGATGGCGAATAATTAAAGTTGCTTGTAAACCCGCCTTTGCTGCTTCGACAGACGAACACCAGGCTTCATACCACAAGTACTCAAACGCAATTAGAGTTCTGGCAACCTTGTTGTACAACTTTATTGTCTTCTTTGATTCTTTTGTCGATAATACTGCAGCATTTCCTTGAAATTTATTCATCGGTTCTTCGATTTTCCTTAAAAGATGTCGAGCCCATACAATATTGCCAGCAACAGGCGGCATATTTCGAGCTATAGGAGGATTATGCTTGAATTTTTCATAAATTTGCTCTATTTCTGTTAATTCTTGTCCGTAGTTATTGAAGATAACAGAAAGCTTAGAATCAAGATCTGCACGTAGACTTTCACGATGCAATATGGCCTGATAAGACTTCAATAAGTTTAGTGATTGTTCGATGGAGCCAATATTTTCAAAGGAGCGATTAATATACTGTTGCAAGGATAATTCTAGCTCTGTCATTTTTGTATTAAAATCAACATAATCACGGTCAAATTTGTTCATTTGAAAATCTAATAGATCATGTCCTTTCGCACGAAAGTTTTTCACCACTTCTTTAAATGCATCAATCAATGGATCTAAACCTTCATAACGCTGTTGCTCTAACGAGCGAAATTGTTGCATGGTACTAAACATATCCATTAGTTTGATCAATCGACGACAAAATAAGTCGAATTTTCCAAAAATTTGTGTCTCTGAAAAGTCGAACTGCCGTCCTTTTGGGGTCTGCAATAGCTTTTCCTTCGTAGTGCGATACTGGTCTTGATATTGCTCGTTTAATTGTAAGCACTTTTCGATAGTTTGTAACAGAGTTGGTAAATCTTTTTCCCAAATTCGATCAGCATTGTCCTTGTTATTAATGTTCAATTTGCAAGTAACGATCATTTGGTTTGTAATTTTCATAAAAAGTTTTGTCATTCGCTCTGTTGTTCCATAATATCGCGCAATGGTATGAATCATCTTGATCCCGTTGATTAAAGCAGGTAATGTATCAATTATCGCTGAGACATCGTTCCCGTACAACGGCTCAAAAAATCTTTCAATCGTTGATAGATATTTGACATTTTCTTTGGCTTCATTAGCAGCTTCAGTTATTTGCACATCTATCTCCTTCCACTGCGAAAGCAGAGTTGATACTCTCTGAAAATCTATCAACCCTTCGTTCTCACCAAAACGAGAAGCGGACGAAAGTACCGATAAAACAGCCTTCACAGCTTTTCCTTTGAGCTGTTCAGTAATTGAAGTAAGTCTAAAAAGAAAATGATTAGAGAAATTCGTCAAGGAGGAGCAACTTACCTTTGGGTTCGATTTCGCCAATAGATCAACTCTGTATCCGGACCTGACTCAGGCGTTTCCCAACGAGAGCGATCACTATCGTCTAGATAGCGCTCAATTTTAATACACCACTCTTGTAAGAGAGCCATAGAGTGAGCAACGAGGGTTGGATCAGCAGCAGCTGCACCACCTAAAGCCTCAATCCGCTCATCAGGGCGGCGAAGCTCCAACCCGCCACTAATACTGCGAATGCTCTCTTGCAATCCTTTGGTGAAGTTATCGATACTTGTAAGCAATTCCATCTTGTGCTCACTTGAAGCTTGTCCCCATGAATCATTTCCCATTTGTTGTATCATTGGTTTGTAGACACATCGCATCATAGCTTCCAAGGATTCCAGTGGGGCTCGCATGACACCAAACGACAAAGCTCCGTCATTAAATTTGGTCGGATCAATTTCATAGTAGATTTCTCCATCTTTTGGACGCTTGTTTTTCATGAAGAAAACTGTTGTCGCTGGAATATAATCAATTTCTTCAGAATAAATTTTCAATCTATGAGTAATTTCTTCAATATGTTCAGATTCGTCATCTGATCCATTTCCCTTATCAGACGCTTGTGAGTTACTAACGGATTCAGCCGTCTCCAGCATCTCAACTTCTTCAATAGTAATTAAAATCTTTGATGGACCTGTTTGAGTGAAGAAGTGATTGATAGCTTCCAGCGCTTCAGGTTGAAGCATCATCCGTTCAATGAGATTCTCATCCTGACCAAAAGCTTCACTTAAGCGATTGATCATATAGCGATGTCTTTCCAATAGCACCATTTTCTACTATCTAGTTATCAATGTTTTGGAAAGACTTCAAATTCTTTTGCTTGATCGAGACGTTTCACTTCAGACAGTTTTCGCTTTTTCGGATTTTTGCCGAAGTTCAATCATGTCCTCTTTTGACAATATGTTAATGGTCCAAGTTGTCTCAAAATTTATCAAGTTGAATAAGAAAGTTATAAAGCGTTAGTTGTTTAAAATGTCATCTTTTGGTTCTCAGATTCCTGGTGTTGGATGGGCTCGCCCAGTATTCCAACTTGGTCGTGGGAGAACGTTGACTGTGCCGTTGGAGGCACATGCAACTTCCCGAAAAAAATTGTGCAGTTCCTTCACGGAAAAAGGTATCAATGCTGGTATTATTCTGTTGAAGGGAGGTGAACAAGAAAATCAGTATGATACTGACACTGAAACCCTTTTCAGGTGAGTAGAAGCTACTTTAGAAGAAATAGTGATGCCTAACCACCTTCTAAATTAACAGGCAAGATTCCTGGTTCAATTATCTTTTTGGTGCCAAAGAACCTGGTTTTTATGGTGCGATTTCTTTATCCAATGGAAAGTCAACTTTATTTATTCCAAAACTTGGTCCTGAATGGAAGATCTGGTGCGGAGAAATTCATTCGCCGGAGTATTTTCGCCAACATTATGCAGTGGACGAGGTTGCCTTCGTTGAGGATCTGGTTTCGTGGATGAAGGAGAATTATACAAGGGAGAGTGCTCATGGTGGCAAAATTCATGTGATGAAAGGTGTCAATAGTGACTCGGGACTTGAAGCGAAACCTGCGCGATTTAGCGGTGATGAGGAATTTTGGTCTTCGAGTAGCGTCGATTCTGAAGTGCTGTACAACTTGCTTGCACAGACTCGTGTCCATAAGAGCGCTGAAGAAGTTGAAATCATGAGATACTCAGCCTATGTTGCCAGCAACGCTCATGTCGAAGTCATGAGGTTTGCTAAGAATTGTCAGTTCGAATACGAATTGGAAGCGAAATTCCTCTACGAAATTTATGCGAAAGGAGGTTGTCGCAAGTCAGCGTATACTTCTATTTGTGCATGTGGTCCTAACAGTGCTGTTCTGCATTACGGTCATGCAGGAGCCCCAAATGATCGCGAGCTCCTAACAACCGATATTGTAAGATCTTTCACTTTCCGGGATTATCTTTTGATATTTATCTGCGTAGGCTTTATTAGATATGGGAGCTGAGTATCATGGATATGTTTCGGATATTACTTGTTCGGTAAGGTCATCGCGAATTTCAGCATCGTTAGTTACACTCCGTGTTTAGTTCCCTATTTCTGGAAAGTTTACCGCAGATCAAAGGATTGTTTACGAAGCGGTTCTTTCCGCTCAAAAAGCTGTTTATGAGCACATGTTACCAGGAAATTCTTGGACCGATTGTCATCTAAGAGCCGAGAGAGCAATTTTGACAGCCTTGCACCAAGCGGGTCTACTCGTTAATGGAACTGTAGACGATTTTGCTAATGCTTTATTAGGGCCAGTCTTCTTTCCTCATGGTTTAGGTCATTTAATTGGATGTGACACTCACGATGTAGGTGCCTACATTCCTGGAACTCCCCTTCGCATGAGTCGTCCTGGGTTGAGTAAATTGAGAACTTCTCGCACTTTAGAAGAAGGAATGGTGCTAACTAATGAGCCTGGGTGTTATTTTATTGATGCTCTATTGGAACCAGCATTGGCTGATCCCGAAAAATCAAAGTTTATTGATGTCAATGTTTTAGCACGATTTCGAACTTTTGGGGGTGTCAGAATCGAGGATGTTGTTCTTGTTACCAAAAATGGACCTGAATGTTTAAGCACATGTCCAAGAACTGTTGAAGAGATTGAATCAGTAATGTCAGGTGGTGCATGGCCTCCTGTTCAAGATAAGGCACCTGAGCTTTATCGTAAATGGACCAAGCTTTCGTCTGATGCCAACTCAATGGAAGTTTTCTCATTGTAATTTGAAACAGACATACCTTTTTTTAGGCAAGGCAATTTCTATTTACAAATTTTAAACAAGAATCGGAATATAGAAATAGAAGGGCTGAAATGAACTGCTGTAACTAATGATGACCTCAGTTTTTCGAACCCTTCTTTTATACGAATAATAGGGGCATAAACGTGAAAAGGACGACAAAAATCCAGAAGGCAAAGCAAATCCATAGCAATGTACTGTGCTTGGCGTATGAAGCCAGGGCAAGTTCCATTACTGGTTTAGTTCCCCACTTAAAACTTGGGAGAGAATCGTCAATAGGTCACCAATACAAGACTTTTCATCTTACCTGTACTTAGCGTTTCCGATCTTCGGATCGCCTTCCTTTCGATCGGTTAGTCGATAAATAGCCGTTTGAACACATTCAACTAATCTACTCCCTAATATATGAAGATTCGCTAAACTTTGTCGCTCCACTTCTCTGCAAAGCTGTAAACCTAAACCACAGCAAACATATTAAAGGAAGTAGGAAAATAGAGGAGGGATTACCTCCATTTTGATTAATAATCGCGGCAAGTCGGGGATGAAACGAGCCGTTGGCAATACATGCTGCCGCGTATAAAGCTTGTGGCTTCTGTTGACAAGTTCTGAGAACATCTATAAGAGTTGGCATTCCAGCGCCTAAAGCTTCTACCGCGGTATTGTCAGTAAGAAGTAACGTATCTGAATAACTAAGGATATTGGACACAGTAGCAAGTGCTAATACAGCAATTTCTTGGTCAGTAGCTTGAATATAGTCAAACAAATTCGGAATAATATCAGCTTGAAGTACACCTTTAACACATTGCTTATCCCAGCATAAGGTTTGGAGAGCTCCAAGAAGTTCTCGAAGACATAGAATTTCATCTTCCCATTGTTTGATAGCTCCACACACAACAGCTGGAACCCCAGCTACCAGAGCTTGAGGTCGAAGCGTATCATCGAGAATGAGAATTTTAAGTGCCCTAGCGGAGTAAGATGCCACTGTCCTATTCGTACTTGGCACGAGGCGACATAGTGCGTGAGCTAGTGGACCAAATGATACTGCGGGAAATACTGTTCCATCAACCAACTTCGCCAAGTCTATTGCTGCCTTCTGCTGGTCCTCAGGATTTTCCGAGTACGAGAGCTTTAACAGATGTTGTAGAGTGGAAAAACTACTTGATGAAGTTTCATCCATTTTCTTGAAAAAAAAATGATCGATTTTTCGATGATCGTTTAACTGAACGATTAATTTCTAACCGAAGAAAACGATAATTGTTTTCTGATGGTTACGCATTTCACTACGTTGGAAACAAATAAACAATCTTAACACGACTAATCAAGTCTAATGTAATAGGACTCTTATTTCAAAGCGATCAAGAAAAATTATTATTATTCAAATTTTTAGTTTTGGGAAACTTGGGCCGTTCAAAGATGCACTTTTCCCAGTTCTCTCGGAGGATTTTGAGTGTCAAGGATCAAATCCAGCATATTTTTCATAACTCTCCGCGATTAGCGAACGCAATCACAGGATTTGCTACTTTCTCTGCTGGGGATGTATTAATTCAGAGGTATGAAAAGAAAAGATTTCACGAGATTGATTACTTGAGATCTTTTGAGTTGGGGCTGTTAGGATTAGTGATGAATGGGTATTTTCTTGTCTCATGGTATAAATTTTTGGATCGCGCTGTTGGGCATTCCATGACTTGTGCCACGAATGTTACATTGAAGGTGATCGCGGATCAAGTTGTGTACGCGCCATTTTCGATCGTCGCCTTCTTTGGCTTCTCTTCTATGATTAGACATTTTAATACCTCGGAAGCGATCGACTATTTTGATAATAAGATCAGAAGTCACTTTTGGACAACATTTTTAGCAGATTGTTCTGTTTGGCCAGCTGTGAATGCAGTTAACTTTCGGTTTATAAGCTTAGCATACCGCCCTACTTTCACCGCTGTTATACAATTAATGTGGCAGGCTTATATGTCATTTGTTGCTGATTCTAAAAGGCGTAAATAGTAGAAATAGATCACTAGATTTTTTTGAAGGATTTGTATTTAGGAATTTTTGATAAATCGTTTATTTCGGTGTCACTATAATGTAGAAGTCATTGTACCTTAAGATAAGATACATCATTGCTAAATTTTATTATAATTCGGAGAGGCTTGATTATGAAACCATCTGCTTCCGTACCATAATGCGCTCATGACGATTTAAACGCACTTAACTCTTTTCTATGAACTAAAGGAATACTTAATTTGGATATTTATTATTGGATTGCTGTTGAACACCTTCTTCCTTAGAACCCGAGGGGAAATTTTGAATTTAGAAGGTTGGATGTTGATCCCTTTCTTTGTATCCTTTCGGCCTACACTTTCGGCCTACACTTTGGGAAAATCGGTAAACCGCTTTTGAAAATTTGAAAGTTTGAATTTGTTTCTTCATTCCGAAAATCAATCCAGAAATTTAATGCAAACAAGAAAATGATGGAAGAACAGTTTATTTATCCTGCTTGTTATCTTGGAGAATATGGTCTCGCAATTGCGAAGAAAAAGTTTTTGTTGAAGATAGTGACGGTTGACTCATGTTTTGCTAATTTTATTCAGCAGGTAGATTTCTTTCGATGGTGAGGTGAATAAGTAACGTTTTGTCTCTTTAGAATTTACCAAGCGGAGAAGATTCTTACTTTCTCCCATTTCTCAAGACATTCAATCGTGAAGTGGAGACTATTCCGATTGTCCACAAAGAAGCATTGCAAAAATCCGGAATAATTTCTGATCCTCAAAACTATCCAATGTTTCCCACCATTGCCTTCTACCAGAGCCTTGGGATATTTGGTGTTGCCTTTCGATCAGAACCAGAATTTGGATCTCTCTTATCTAGCGCTGATCCCTTTTTTGACCTTCTGCATGTGGATTTTGAAGCTCCTATCCTCGATAAGAACGAAATGTTGTTTTTGCCTCTTCAAATTATGGTGAAAAATGACTCCTTTCCAAAAGATGTACTTCAGAAAGTCCGTTATTCTGAACTAATTATTTACGACGCGCCAGTTTTGAAGAAATCGAGAGAAGTTTCTGATATTACAGACAAATTGAACAAAGTTTCTTTTACTCCTGCGACTGTTTCAGCCAAAAAACAGTTTTCGTCTTCTTTCACTGCTCCTGAAAGCGAAGGTTTAACAACAGTTCAGACAAATTCAAGCTTGAATAGCTCTGCAGAGTTCGAAAAGGAGATTTGTCGCTCTCCTGACGATGCCATGGAAGAAGATGATCCAATAAGTGAGAAATTGGAGATACAAGAATTTTACGACCCCGAGGAATATTCAACCCTCTCTGAGAAGGAGAAGGAAAGACTAAGGTACTTGATGAATTTTTGCTTTTGCCTTTTCTTACGATTATCTGAAGGCTTCTTAAAAAAGATAAGTGGCCAGCCTTGAAGCAAAATTTGGGTTGGCGTTGGATTTGGGTCCGTGGTCACATCGATGCTTACCAAGTTCCAAAATGTGGATTTAATAAATCTGAAGCAATTCAAGTAAGTTGATAAATAGTTGTGTTCCACTAATTTCTCATTCACATCTTGTCGTAGAATTTGGATTACTTTGTTGATAAGGACTTCTACATTCATTTAAAAGACAATCCATTTTTGGTTTTTGAATGGTTTGATCTGTGGGCGATGCTGCAAAATTGTGGATGGACGGCAATTTCGACCGTGGTGAATGAAAAGCGCCAATCTCACTATATGTATGCAACTGCCAAAAACCATATCGACGAGCTTCTTTGGGGAGTTCACAAATTTAATTCGAAGGTGGCGATGTGTCAATATATTGCAAGGTAGGTTTTCCTTTCTTTGCTCTCTTGCGAAACGTTGATGATATGACTCAGATTTCCCTATTTGCTGCAAGACGACCCGACTTTTATTCAGACGTTGAAGAGGTTTCAGATCAAATACGATTCAAAGACCCGCAAAGCTTTTGTAGACAGTAAATGGTGAGCTACCTTGTTGTTTTTATCCTCAGTAGTAACCTCAGTGGTTAGGATTACGCTTGCAGAATTTCGTGAGAGATGCTGGGTTTTCCCTGCTAAATTATTTTCAAATTTGTCTCCAGCCTCTCAACAACAAAATCGTATTCTAAAATCGTTGACTCTTAATGCAGAGTATGCGGCAAAGGAAGATATGGAGCCGAGTTCACCAGAAATTGATGGAATGACATTGGCCGAGAGGGATCAAGTTCTCAAAGAAATTTATGACTTAGCTCAAAAGGTCCAGAGCTCAAAGTGGAACTTAGAAAAGTTTCATTCCCTTTTGCTTCGAGTTGGTTGGGAGTGCAAAGAAGCCGAATGGTCACAAAAGTGGTGGAAGTGGGAGAAGGTGTACACACCTCCCTACTGCTCTCGTGTGTCTGGTAGGTTTACTAATTATTTTCCCCCTCGCTTTTCTTATTCCCAATTGATTTTAGAGATGCGTTGTGGTGAAGATTACTTCTTTGCGATTCAAGATGTGGCCAACTTCATAGCTCTTGATCGTTGCCGAATTATTGAGAAGTCAGGGAAAGGGAGGATAGGGAAGATAACAAATTTTGATGATTCTCATTATTCTCTTCAGAAGCGCGTTCAGCAGATTGCTATGAATCATGATGAAAAGGAAGCCTTTACAAAGTTTAGGCTCCGTGACATGTTAAAGGATTTGGGATTTATTGTTTTTCAAGAAGGCAATAAATGGATTTATATACCTAAAATGGCTGTAGATGAAAAAATTAACAAGGATAATTACAGAAATCACTGCGAAAATGAAGCCTATTTTGTATCAGAGAAAAAATTATTGGATTTCTTGACGGGAAAATCAGAGGATGTTGGAAATCAGTCTTGTCCCTCCTCGCCCGGTTCAGTCAGTTCCCTCTCCACTAGCAGCTTAAGTCCTCGTCCAAAATCCAAAGGAAGACCAAAGAAGAACTCCACGATTGTGGATGCAGATTCCTCGATCGAGAAAGAAGTTATTCCTCGCGTAACCAAGAAAAAGAATCCGACAAATTGGATATCTAATCCTCATCCAGAGCTATTGCCAACCCCTGAATACCAAGTGCATCAGGCCATTTCTGATCCTCAAGTAACTTTTGGAAAGTTATACGTCATTTTAAAGAAATATTTTGACTGGGATACCAGGTGGATTGACAATAAAGTACCCATAATCTGTACTGGAAGTATGATCAAATCAGTCGCGAGCCTCGTTGATACAGAGCACCGCGGCAATGGACGCTCTTTGGATAAGCTTTTATTGTCCTCTTTCGCTGAAGATGCAGATTATTTTTATGAAACAGATGAAGGAAAGCGAAGTTTGATTAATTATATTAAGGAAAATGGCGTGCGGCAAACAAATATCTCTGGAGAGAATAATCTGAAAAAGGAGGCTTCTAAAAGAATATTAAAAATTCATCGATCTCCGGTTAAGCAGGAGGCTCTTCGCTCCTTTGAAATGTTGAAGAAGCGATCCCCTATGAAGCCCCTTTATAAAGCAGGAGATCCTTCAAAACATTATGATCGCTTAGCATCAGACAATATTTTAACACCAGAGGCTGAGGAACCTGAAAAAGCAGGTGATGAGATGGAGTATGAAGATCATGCTTCAGTTGATCTCTTCTCTAATTATTTTGATAACGAAGAGGATTACATTCCTTCTTTTATTCCAGAAGAAGGAGCTCCATTGATTCCCTCTCAATATCGTGCAAATGTTGTTGATCTGTTGCAATCCAAACCTTTTAATTTTGAAAGGTTATTTTCTCAATTGATGGCCCTTGGTTGGACTTGGGATTATAATCATAAAAGTTCTGTCGTCGAGAAACAATATTTTTGCCCTGGCATTGGGAAAAAGTCTTCCAATAAGAAAGAAGGTGTGAACTGTTTCAATAACGAGAGAGATTTATTATTGTTTCTGAAGAAGATGTTGCATTTGCCTCACGATGATACCACCATTCCCAGCTCGTCTCGCCAAACGAGAAGCGGCAGGGAATTAACAATTAATTCCCGCAGTGAAGTCGCGACGGACGTTTCCTGTGTTAGTGACGGCTACTTCAAGGCGACCACGAAAAGAAAGCGCTTAGATACTCTTGATGAGGAATCTGGACTCGAAGATAATTCTCTCCTTTCGATTGCTAAATCCGCGAATGCGAATGAGAAGGAAAATAAGCCAAAGAGATTCCGACTACAAAATCAACAACCTTCTCTCATTCCTATAGAGACGACGACGCCGCTAACTTTGGGAAGTTTGATTAACCAAGCTTTGGAAGGTTTGCAAGTATTTACCGACTTTAATCATGCACTGCCCTTCCCACTCCCAGAACGGGTCGACGAAAGTAGAAAAATTTTACACACCATCTTGAAAGCAGTGAGATCTGGCCGTGGTAACTTTTTGTATTTGTTTGGAAACACAGGAACTGGAAAATCTTTAACTGCCAACTCTGCAGCCAGTTTCGCTGAGGATTACATTCAGAGAAATAGTGATGGTAGCTACGGAAACATCCACACTTTTCGGTTCAATGCTAGCTCTGTGAGCAAAGACTCTATGTTGGACGTAATTCGCCCCGCCTTAAACTTGTCAAATAATGAGGAATTCCTGAAATATATCAACTCAATGTCGGCATTGGATCTACCTCGATGTGATTACGAACTGCCGGAAGAGCCGCCTAGCGACGCGGATTCTACCTTTTCATCGAGCGAGAAAGGTTCTCCGGTGAGACGAAGAGGCAGACCGCTTCAAGTGCGTCCGATGATAGTTATCTTAGTTGATGAGTTTGATACCGCTATACCTGAAGTACGAGCAGCCTTGATGGAATGGTCCCTTGGCAATCGTGACTCCGGCTGTGTAGTTATTGGGACAGGAAACCTTCCAACCTTTCTTAACGGAGTAACTGAGTATAGGTCGAAGAGTACACCGATTACATTTAAAGCTTATGATCAGGAACATTTATTGAGTATTTTAAGCAGTAAAGTTCAGAATCTTTATGCTGAAATAGCGAAGAAGTTCTTAGTATCGAAAATGATATCAACAGAAAAAGGTAAACTGTTCATTAAAGCAGCTCTCATCATCCTCAACTCGTATTTGCTTCTTATTAGGAAGTATTCGCGCCCTTTTTCAAAACGCAAAGATGATTCTCGAGTCCGCCGCAAAAGGCTTAACAATTGAAGGTAGGAAGGAAAACCGTAGAACTTCCCAATTTTTACATATTCGACATCTTTTAGATTTAAATGGACCGCCAAAGGAAATAGTCAATATGCAAAAAGTGAAAGAGCAATTAAGTCAAAGTGATATCGTTCTTCAAAAAATTGATGCTCTCTCTCCGCCTGCGAGAAACTTGCTTGCCATTTTAGTGTTACACGGATTTTCAAGAACAAATGCTCAATTCACCATGTCAAAAGCAGTAATAGTATATAATACCTCCTTAGAGGAAAGTGAGAATAAGTTACCCAAACTTGAAGCCGCTACCATACATCAAGCACTTGGAAATCTCGTTGATTCCTCTTTACTAAAGCTAGTACAAAAGGTATTATTTTTGCTCAATTGTAGTTATTATCGCTGAACATTTTTTTTAGAAATCTTCCGAGGAATATAGATTTTCTTTTGAAGTTTCAAAGCTTTTGCAAAGTACATCGCTTCCAGAGTATTTGAAATCTGAATTAAGGAAATATTTCGACAGGGAGAACCAAATGGATATTGTGTAAAAATTGATTTCCTATTTTTATTAATATTGTTTTCTTTATTATAATCTATATGATTCTTATTATTTATTTTTGTTTATGTTTATTCGGTTTTTTCTTTTTTGTTCATTAATTAAGGAATGAAAAGCAAATGTATTCCCCTTTTAGCACCTGGCGTTCGAATTTGAAAGTATAGGAGTAAATAGACATGCAGAAAGCTTTTAATAGTATTAATAGCATGGTATGTCTGCATTACATTACAGTTGGTGCACCTCGCTGCTTCTTAAGGCTTATAGTATGGTATTGGAAAGTTAACATCAAGGAAGGTTCAAAACACATTTTCGAGAGACTCAATAGGAAAAATATCCAAACTCACATCTACACTTTACTTTCTGCCTGCTGATTCAGTGGCCCTGTGGACTTATAAAAGACAAAATAATAAATCAAACTGACGACAATTGCGACTGCGGCAACGCTACCGATCACAATGCCTGCGATCTCACCATCAGATAAAGAATTGGTATCGTTTGAAGAACTGGTAGAATAAAGAATCCAATTATTATAAGTACCATAGGGCACGTAGCCATCATCATCAGACAAGAGGCAAGATTCGGGAACCTCCGCTTGCGCTTCCACAGAACCAGTGCAAGTAGCCGAGCTAGTCCAAATATTATAGATCGGAAATTCAAATTGCAACGAAGCCGATGCAGTGGCCTGCAAACAATAGTTGTTCACATACCCTCGCGTAGTAACAACTTCGCTCGAAGAGCAAACTGATGAATCATACCAACTACAATGAGTGTGAGCTCTTTTGTCAAGAAGTAAATATTTGTCCTTTGTTAACTCACCTGTGCACAACAAAATTATTCGGATAATAAGCATAGGCACTGTCAGCGAGATTTGTACAATCTGCAATAGCATAAGAGTCGTAAATGTCTCCACTGTTAGACACAGAACAGTTTGACGGCATAAAAATAGGAGAAGTGTTGGTGTCCTGGGTGGTGCAAGAACTGTCGGTGTAGAACGTTTGCGTGAGTCCTTGTGCAGCTAAGAAATGCGGGAATAACGAATCAACAAATATCAATCGGGATTTTACTTACAGCAAGTTGCCTTCATCGTCGTACCATCTTTTGACTGAAAGCAAGTGTTCAGCAACCCCGTACGCATCTCTGTCAGTTGCGTATTACATCCACTTGATGAGTAATAATAGATGGACGCATAAGAAGGATCCGTGGGAAAAGGTCCAACAACATCCGTGTATTCAATTCCTCGATGTTGCAACATGCGAATTTCTGGGCTCTTAGAGAGGACTGCAATTGGAAGCAGGCAAAGGAAGGCAATCAATACAAACATTCTGAGCTTTCAAGAAAGAAATTGTCTCAACAATTTTTTATTTTTATTGCAATTTAATTATGATATGACTTAGATCTTCGATCGGAATGATATCCAAAAAAAGAGATCCATGCTCTGTGATTTGTGCACTACCGGTTTCCCAATGAGTAAAGAAAATCTCGAGAAACAAAAATATCGATTTTCTTAATAGTCGATGAATTGAAAAAGTAGTCGTTGTGTTTCAACTGACACTTCATTGTTAACCAACAGAACTAATAGTTGAAGGCAGGTCTTTGTCATTTTCGACGATCAAATTAAGCTTGATTATTCTATCAAGCAGTTTCCCTTTTCTATCTCCCTTCACTCTGCTCAAACATGCCAAAGCCTAGAAGAAAGACCCTCAGTCATTCTGAGATTGAGAATTTCTTAACTGAGATTTCCACAGTTACAAATGAAATCAATCATAAAGTTGACAATTTCTTTAACTTAGAAGACATTAATGAACCATCCCTCTCTTGCTTGCACCAACCCCCACCTTCAGTGAGTAAACCGCCATCTTCCAATGCCGATTTGATCCGTGAATTTTGCAAAGTAAGTTGAGTCAAACCTTTTAAAATACACAGCTCAAACTTATTTTTCCGTATTAAAATTTTGCGACTGTTACTTCTTAGTTGAATTTCCAACAAAATGCTGTTAGCGAGAACAAGCACGACCACTCCAGAGACATTGCCATGAAAATCTTTCAAAACACGAAATATAAGTTGATTACTGGCCGTTTACTAACACCAGAGGAATTTCTTCATCCTATTGAATCAACTGAAGGAAAGAGATCCTTGATCTTGAGTCTTACTCCAATGCTTACTGATGCAGAAGAACAAAGAAAAAAGGATACTCAAGTATGTGAAGAAATCACCCGTTGTAAAAGCAATAAGATTCGAGGAAAATCCTCTTATGAATATATTGACATCGATACTTACCAAAAGGTTGATTTCGAGGAGTATGAGATGAGGTAAGTGTCGACTTAAATCTCTCCAACGTAATCTTATTATTCTTGAAGATACATGCTCTTTATTAACCGCAACAAACCAAAGAAAGTTCATCTTCCTCCAAAACCCTTAGCTGCTCCTCCTGCAGCATTAACTGCACGGGCTTCTCCCTTCAAACCCCCTGCACCAGTACCGGCTCCAGTCCAGACTGCTCTCGAATTAATTCATCCACCACTTGTAATGGTTGAAGAAGATAAAGAAAACAACAGAATGCGAGCGAATCGTCAAAGAACGACATCATCTTCAAATATTCTCCTTGAAGTTGATAAAAAACAGAAAAAGAAGCCCAGTGATAGGAAGAGGAAGCTGACCAATCCAACTGCTGGTCAGAGTACCACAGGCACTCTTTCTTCTCGCGGTAATGATCGCAGAGGAACTTTATCTCCAGCTTCAGCTCGAGCAATGGCACTAAAGGCTATGGAAGAAGAGGCTGTAAAGACAGAAACCTCTGCTCCGCAGTCATTCCTCAGTCCTGTTAAAACTTCCCATGTTGTGGAGTCTAGTTTTGCTGAAGTTGCACCTTCGGCGGCTCCCTTCGATGATATCGATTTAATTCAATTCGATGATGATGTTCCAGTCACTTTATCTCGTAGAGATGGGGGTAGAAGAAAATCAATGTCCAATCTTTTCACTGTCACCGAAGAGGAAATTGCTCTGATAAATGGATTAACTTCCTCTGCATCTGCTCCTACTTTACTTTCTCCTTCTCAACCACTTGTATTAATGCCAACTGAACCAAATCTTCCTCACCCAAAGAAGCGATCGCCATTGCTCAGTCGCACACCTGTCAAATCACCCTTACAGAAGCTCTCAGAACACCTGAACGATCATCCAAATCATTTTGGTACCAGCACTGGTCATCATAAGATCTCACCTGTGACAACCCCTCTTGTTCACCACCATTCAACCACAAGCGTAACAGATGTAGAGCTGATCTCAATCGAGTCTGATTTAGTGAGCGATATCTCTGTTCTCACCTCCAATCATACCAGAACTTTAGATTTCTTTTCTGATGATGTGCTGATTCCTATTAATTGCTCTATTTCAATGCATCGCAACCACTACTCATCTCTGGCCCCCTCTTCCTCTTCTTCAAGAACATCGACAATGATGGAGGACAAAGTATCAAACAAAGTGGTCTCACCTCTCTCAGTTCCCATGAACATAATAGAGGAGGAAGAAACATTGATGATGATCCACGATTCTTCTCCTCTCCCATCGGTTAGCGTCTCGATGACCACTTCGACTTCAGCTGCTAATTCGTACAATCTTGATGATGAAACTTCAGAAGAAATTTCAACTGAGAAAGAAAATTCTCATTCATACTTCTTAGAAGATCTCCCAGATTTAATGGACGAGCAAAATATTGAACTTCAAGCGAAAAAGCGATTACACGAACGATTTATGATCGCACGAAATCAGTTTCAATGGGAGCTAGTCAGCGCGCAAGCTGTCAATTCTGCAATACTTCGAGCTAAGTCGAAATATGCACCAAATGGGGAGTCAACAATTTCAATTTAAACAAAACGTTTTTCTTGTTACTGACACTTTTTCCTATACAGTTCATCCAATGCAATCATATGATAAGACATTTGACGTTCTTTCAATCTTTGTTTTGTTTGGGCAGTTATGATTTAGTGTTTACATGTCTTATTTTTGTTTCTTTTCTTGCATTCTTTATCATATCATCGTCATAAAAGGCGAATCCTTTCTAGTTAAATAGAAACTATTAAATTAATAAGTGACAATTTCTTTTTTCTTTCGCCTTTTATCTTATGTTCTAATAACAGAGCACGAGTAAGAAAAAGATTGAATAAATAGCAGAATTATCCCTTTCTTTTACTCAATCTCCAAGCATCTTTCGGATTAAATCTATCATATAAAGGTTCAATCTTTTCTTGGCGCTTTGCCTTACTTAACTTTGTTGGATCAGATCGTTTATAAAAATTTGGTGCTAATTCAATTAACCACTTCGCATCAATGGCAATAACATTCCTCATATATTCCTTTGTTGTCAAGACTAACTCATTATAAATGACCCATTCAGGATTTTTATTATAGAGAGAAGAAGAGGGATGAATAAATACAGGCTGATTCTCCAATACTGTCTTATATCCTTCTTGTGGATCTTTCTTTGAAGCATTTGTAAAGAATCCAGCAACAATACATTTACGAACTTTCATTAAATTCCTCCCTGCGGATAAAATATCCATTTTATAGCGATCCATAATCATTACTAACTGTTTTCGAACATCTTGCGCGCGTTTCATTGCGCGAGGTTGGAGGAAATTCTCATAACACCATGGATTAGAGAACTTTGAGGCTTTCCACGCTTCATAGACTGTTAATAATGTCAAATGGTCTCCATCAGGATGATTGAACTTGGCTTTCTTCATATCTGCTTGAGCAGCTTTGTCCTTCGGCCGATAAAATGGGTTTTCAACAGATAACATAGCAACGATTGTTAGAATTTCATCGGAGCAGTGTAATTCATGAGAAATAATTAACATCTTTGATAATGAAGGTTCAAGAGGGAATTCTGCCATCTTTCTTCCTAATTTGGTTAATAATCCTTCTTCATCCAGAGCTCCTTGGTAGAAGAGCGATTCTAACGCCCCAATCAAAGTCTGGACTGGAGGAGGATCCATGAAATCAAATCCGAGCAAATCATTGATGCCCATTGCTTTCAGTTGTAAAACAACATTGCTCAGATTTGTTCTTTGTATCTCAGGAATACTTGACGGAAGCATCTCGTTTGTATATGCTTGCTCTGTGTACAGACGATAGCATTTACCGGGTCCAGTACGACCAGCGCGACCAGCTCTCTGTCTAGCAGAAGCCATAGAAATAGGACTGACGACTAAACTATCCATACCGAGCTTAGGATTATAAACTTTCTGCTTGCAAAAGCCAGGATCAATTACATAATAGATGCCATCGATTGTCAAAGATGCCTCAGCGATATTGGTCGCAATAACACATTTTCTCGCTCCTGGAGGAGCTGGTTCAAAGATACGACTTTGCATCTCGGATGGTAAAGCAGAATAAACTGGTAATATGATTAATTCTGGAGCTAAATCACCTAAAGCTTTCATACGAGTATAAAGAATTTCAGCACATGTATCAATCTCTTCCTGTCCAGTTAAAAAGACTAAAATATCACCTGCCGGTTCAGATAAGTGAATTTGCATCACTGTAATTAAAGCAGCTTCAAGATAATCAGGTTCAGGCTCTTTACAATATAATATTTCAACTGGAAAAGTTCTACCAGGTATTGTAAAGATTGGACAATCAAAGAAATATTTTGAAAATTTTTCAGCATCTAAAGTAGCTGAAGTAACAATTAATTTGAAATCTTCACGTTGCTTTAATAAATTTTTTAATAAGCCAAATAAAACATCAGTATGAATAGTTCTTTCATGTGCCTCATCTAACATCATTGCAATATACTTTGATAAATTATTATCAGCTAAATATTCTCTTAAGAGCATACCATCTGTCATATATTTAATTACTGTTGATGGTGAAGTACAATCTTCAAATCGAATAGTGTATCCAACTTCCTCTCCTAAGTTACATCCGTATTCCTCTGCCACTCTCTTCGCCACAGACATTGCTGCCACACGACGAGGCTGAGTGCAACCGATTACACCAAGCTTCGTATAACCCATCTCCGCCATGTATTGAGTCATTTGAGTAGTTTTACCGGATCCAGTCTCACCGATAACGACAAGAACTTGATTTTGAGCAATTGCTTGACAAAGTTCAGACTTTAATCGATAAATTGGTAAAGATTCACGCTGATCCTTTATCGTCTTATCTGTAATAAACCCATATGAAATTCCTTTCTGACGTGTCTTTTGTTTCCACTCCGGCATTTCAAAAGATCCCATAATGTTAATCGATCTTAACTCTTGTGCAAAATGCCTTTCACCAACTTGTGGTAAAGGATCTTCCCAAGGTTTTGATAAATCCTTTGGAATAGCATCAATCAAGTTATTAGCTTGGGCTTGCTTTAATTCTTTTCGTTCTTTCGTTGATTGTGTTTGGAAAAGAGCAGCCCTCTGCAATGATCCATCAGGATTCTTCACGATACGAACAGGTTCTAATTCTTTTGATAGCTTTGTTTGACCTCTAAGAAAAATTGGTTCGTCTTCGTTAATTTCAATATCAATGAGCTCCTCAGCTTCTGTTGACTGCAAGACACCCATTCCTCCTTCAGTATCGAAGGTTGGATACTCAGAAATTGGTAAAACTCCTGAATTGATTAACTGACGCGCTTCCCAAAGTTCCGGAGAAGAAAGCTTTTTTCTTTTCTGCTTCTTACTAGCATCATTATCATTGTCTTCTCCTTCTTCTCGGAGCTTCTTCAGGTCGATTCCTGTATGTTTGAGTGATTGCTGAAGCTGACTGTCAACAGCGCCTGAAGGCCTAGAAGGGTTTCTCATCTCGCTGCTTAACCGAGCTAGAGTTTCTTTCGAGCGCTCAGGGAATAGATCTTTACCGGTTTCTTGGTCTACCTCTTTCATCGACAACGCTATTTTCGTCCCTGTGATGGAAATAACTTTGACTTTAACTCGTTGACCTCTCTTTACTGCGGATTTAACATCTTTCACCATACCATTTTGAATTTGAGCAACATGAACTAATCCCTCCTTCTTTGTTGGGAAATCTTCTAGTTCGACAAAACAACCAAAGTCAAGTATATTTGTTACGCGACCATTATAAATGCCATAGACTTCTGGTTCTGAGGGTACAAGCGGCTTTCTTTCAGACCTAATTGGACGATCATTCCTTTGATCACGCTTGTCATCATTTCGCCAATCTTTACGATCCCGAGAGTCATCTCGTCTTCGATTTCTCTCTCTATCTCGAGAGTCACCTCGACGGTCTCTATCACGCGGAGGGGAGGATCGACGGCGATCTCTCGAACGGGATCGCGATCTTCTACCTGGGGAAATTCGCTTTCCTCGCCGATCATCGCGTTCACGAGAACTCTCTCGATCCCTCCCTCTGCCTTTGCTTGTGTTCGAAGCACCTCCATATTTAGCGTCATCATCATCATCACCATCCTCCTCATCGATATTCAAATCTTCTTTTTTCTCTCCCTTAATATGTAATGGCACCTCTTCATGCATTCCAACTAAAGGGACTGGAGCGCGATTCTTCATAGCTAAACCCGGAAATTGTTGCTGTTCAGGATTCAGATCATTCCTTCCTTCTTCTTTAATAGGCTGCGATGCTTTCGATTGAGGCTTATCATAGCTCAATTTTTGAATAATACGAAAGAGATTTTCAACTAGTGCTATTGGAAAACCAGAATCATTTTCCTTTAATATTTGTGCGAATGACTGAGCATCTTTTGCACCGTTGGATAAATGAAGAATATATTCTGCCAATGTTTTATCACTAAACCCAAGATGATTCTCTAATATAGTACAGATCTTAGAGATTAATTCTAACTTCCGAAGATCATCCATCGTGTATGTTTGGTGCTAATAAATTGTATTGGTTGATGAAATATTTCCCTATGCTCTTTCCTCCCACTCTTTTTGAGGACACAGTGTCTTACTTTTCCAAGAAATATTAATGGAAAAATGAAGGAAAAGGGTAGGAATTATGGTAGAAAATTCGAGAAAAAACTTGATTTGATGATCGAAACTTTGCTGTCTCCATCAATTACTGATTTAGGCGAACCTTTCATTATTCTTGTAAGGAAACGCGAATAAACTTGGATACATTAGTTTATTTTGGTAATATACGTTGTAAATGAGCCATTCGGATTCAGAAGTTGATATCGATCATGCAGCTATGCAAGATGATGACCATCTCACTGCACTGTTGCCGCGGATTCGCATTCTTACGATATTTGCGTACTGGTGGGAAGAATTAGAAGGCTCAGTGTATTCCGATACTGCAAGGACAATCCGTTGCTTGCATGTGATCTCTCGCATCATTGAAGATGCAACGTTTGCATCATCTTCCGACATTAACGAGATTGCCACTGCTTTAGTCACTGCTGAGAACGTTACTTTTGATTTAGAAAATCCTTTATTGAAGAATTTGAAAGAAGAGTTTACTGTGATTACAGATCGTTTAGTGAAAGTGGTGATTGAGGACTTTGCTGATGTTGCATATTCCGTCTTCCAGCTGTCAAGTAACTCCTCTGATATTCCTTTCTTAAAAGCAGTGACAAGGTTTCTTGTTGCTTTCAAAAATGCATGTGTTAAAAGTGGAGAGGACTTTTACGCAATCTTTTTGACTATGAATTTAGAAGGATTTATTGCTAGTTTTATTAATTATCAAGATGATATCATTGCTGCGAGAATTGCCTATATTACTGGAGAACTTATTGAAGACACAAATAGTGATGCGCCAGTTGAAATTAATTCTTTCATTAACTATTCAATCAAAAGATATCAAACTGCTTTCGAACAATCCGCACTTTTGATAAACGATATCCCAAAACTGATCGCAAGACTCTTTCACCGAACTCAGTATTTAATGAATAGCAACATAGTTGTTCCTTTACCTCAGCACGCAAACAGAATCATCGCCGGTGGCTCGAATATCGCGAATGCGTCCACAAGAACTGCTAGCGAGAATTCAGATAATGGGACTACAGAGAACGAAGCAAGTTGGTTTACGGATGATTGCGATGATATTACTGGTTTGGAATATCATGTATCGATTGCGATTGGTCACTTGCGACTTCTGGGTTCGGTTGCTGATTATACAGAAACTCTTCCCCCAGTAGTTGAGTCTGATTTTGTTTCCCTTTGTTTACGGACTTTAGAATTTCCACTTTTCGACCTCCAATCTGTCGCCTTATCGTGGTTTGGATCTGCTCTTGCTCATAAAAAAATTGCTTCTGAGTTTATTGAAAAAGATGGAATGAGAAAGTTAATTACATTTATGAATCCTTCGCAGCAAGAAGGAAAAACTCGATCACAGTATTATGAAACAAAGGCGCAGCACGTTTCTTTCATCACTGTTGCCCTCGCTAAGCACAGTCAAGTAATGGATACTTTTATTCAAGATGAAAATGTTGCGAATGAGCTCGTTTCATTCGGATTGCAGCTGTTATTGGGGGAACAAGGGGTAGTTAAAGAAGGGGAGGGAGAAATTATGGTTGATACCCAACTAAACATTATTGAATGGTTTGGTGATTGCTTCGGACATCCTTACATGCTAAAAGCTGTAAATCAAACGAATTTACTCTCTATTATTATTCAAAAAATTCAAGCATCACTTCTCCAAGATGACGATCAAAGTAATAAGAAAATGGAGAAACTTACCCTGTTAAATCATTCACTCAGAAGAGAGGCCGTCCGAAGTTTGTTAAAATATCTTGTATTTAATCTCTATTATGCTGTTCAATATACGAAGAAAGTTGAGTCTTCTTCCCAATCGCATTTTGCTACCAACAGCAATGTTGGATTTAGTAACCTTACTCGGCCATCGCCTGGAGGAAGAACTCGAAATGTTGGAGGAAATACGTCTGAACCCTGGTTATACGCTCAATCGAACACTTCTTCGAGCCGACATGAATTTAGTTGGTTAAATAGCATTAACATGATGAAGCTGGATGAAGCTGCTCTTGCTCAGTTAGAATTGTTCGTTATCCAGTACATTATTGATCATGGTGCCTTGCCTACCGGGATGAAAATTGATCTTTTCCATGCTTTCGATTTCAATTTCACTTCAAACTCCGTTCTATTATCAGGTATCGCAGAGGACGATGCTATGTCCATTGCCTCAACTGTGAAGAAATCATCAACAGAGTGGATAATTGCTAAGCAGTTTTTGCAGTCGCAAGTGATTCCTGTCATGTTGAAAGCATTATTAATAGAATCTAAGGATAGCTCTATGTTTTGTCTGGTACTTTCGATTCTCGAATTGCTTTGTTTAGACTACTCTATGATTTTGGAGATTCAACATTGCCAAGTTTCCTCCTTCTTTCCATCGAACTTATCTCCACACCAAGCCTTTCCTTCAACGTCATCCTTTGGATCATTAATTACAAATCATGCTCATATAAGTGTGGTAAATCAAGTCTCCTCAGCAAATCAAATGAAGAAAGGAATAGAGATATTACTTGCAACTATTTCTCAAGAATCAAGAAAGTACGTTTAATCTTATTCATTCGAATCATTCTTATTTTTTCGTAGGGATCCCAGCATAGTAACTGCAGCTTTGAGAGTATTGGCTGCTATGAGTACTCCGCCATACTTTCGTTACAAGGGAAATAACCTCAACAAAGCTAAGTCATTGTTATCTGAGGTTTTGTCTCATAGAAAGCACCTTGCCACGAATGTGGGCTCTTTATCTAATATCATCGGGACTCCAAATGCTTCCTCTTTAGCAAACCCTAATAGCGCCTTTAATAAAAAGTCCGGTGGACCTCTTTCAGCCAAGAAAACTCCTATTGGAGGCAGCGGTATGACAGCACAGATTCTTGGAAGATTAGAACAAATCCAAAAAGGAGTTCGAACAGCTATTCGATCTTGTTCGGGGATAACGTCTCTTGTTCAACTTATTCATTATAAGAAAAACCAATTTTACATTATTTCTATTCGATTAGAGACTATCAAAGTTCTTATAGGCATCTCACATGATGCTGAAATCAAGCTAATCCTCTCTAAAATGAGAATACCGATGATTTTGGAGCATCAAGTGAAGTTATTTGATGGCTCAAATCTCGGTGGAGCAGGGCATAGCGACTATTACGGCGATGGGCACGTCGTTACTCCTACTGCTGTAGTGACGAAGACAATCGAAAAAGATCTTTTATTCCTTTATGCTGATAGTCTGATCAAATTGTTAACAAATACTTCTTCTTCATCTACAGGTGTTGATGGAGTTGTGGTGACGGATGAAAACCTTCACGCTTCTCAGGAGCTGTTAGATCGAAAAGCAATTGTGGACCACTCTCATGTAAGTGAACGAAATTTTGCCATTTAAGTGAGTTGAATTTTGCCTCTTCAGATCGAGTTTTACGAGAGTGAATTAATGTTTTTGATCAAAGACCATCTACTGAGCAAAGGAATGACTCAGACTGTTGAGATGTTGGAGAAAGAGTGTGGGGAAGTTGATCCATCTGTTGCTTATTCTCATTCAGCTGGGTGTGGACAATTTAGAGCACAAAGTTATAATTCAATTCCGGCTCAGTTGGAATCGAGGAAAAGACAGTATGACACGATTTTAGAGGATACAGTTCAAGGGCATTTGCTGTCGCAATCACTACCGCCGACGCAACCGTCTCAAGAAGAGAGCAATCTCTTAAACTCAACTGATCTTGCCTCATCTGTAGCGATTGATTCTGTGAAGAGAGCGCGAAGATCATCTTCTCCTTTTATGACCCTCCCTTTCTCCCAGTCTCAAGCAGAGGGGATTCACTCCGCTCAGTTACTCACAATCGATCCAATACTTCAACCTTCACAAGAGAAGGAGCAGTTTCGCATCTTACCTCCAGTCCCTCGATCCCTCCGTCGTAAAGCCATTAAGAAGGCTTTTCAGTCTGATGAGCGAAATCTGCCTGTTTCACTGCTTACCGAGCCCATTAATACCTCCGAGCAATCCTACCCACCTCCAACATCGTCGGGTTTATCTCCCATACCGCTGACTCACACTACTAGTGGAGTTATTTCATTTACAGAAGGAGGAAGTGGAGGTGCTAAACTGCCAATAACTTCACCACGTATTAAATCAGCTCAAGCAGCCACTCCCACTGCCTCTTTTGCGATCAACGTAAACTCTTCGCATAAGGTACCAGCATCAGCTGTGAAGGAAGTTGAGACATCTTCCAAAAGGATTTACGCTCAGTATCCAGCTCAAGTTCAATCCCATCAGAGGCATCATCACCAGAGCCATCAGAAACATCACCACTCGAACTCATCAAAGGGTAATAATCCAGTTCCCTCCAAACTATCTTCCATTATGCATCGCTACCTGAAACTTCAACACCAGCAGTGTAAGCATCCTATTACGACCCTACCAATACTGTCTTTGCAGAAGCCTCATGCTTGCTCCAAACCAAGCAATCTTTTTACTGTGAATAAGCCTTCTAACATTTACTCTATCACTTCTCGAAGATACGCCTTTTCGAATACTGCATGGTATAATTGCTATTATCGCAAGCATGACTTTCAACAGCAACTACAGTACATTTATTCTAATTATCGCACGATTAAATCATTTCGAGAACTAGAATCACCTTCAGCGATGACCGCTACTGTCTTTTCCAAGAAAATGAACCAGCTATACATCGCATTTAATGATTATACGATGGAAGAAGATCCTGGAATCGCAATGGTTGATATCCTAACTGGTCAGGTTAGTGTCTCTGGACACAATGACCTTCACGGCACGATTATGAAACTAATTTTATCCCCAAATGATTATTTAATGCTAACGGCTGTGTCGCCTGAAGAGATGGATGTTCATCGATTAGAGACTGTATTAGAGCACGAATTATATCTCTGGCGGGACCCAAACGACATAACGGTGTTTGATTCTCCTTACTTGCAACGTTTTCGAATAAAATCAGAGAATGAACTGATGGCTTTGACTTCTTCTATGTATATTCCAACAGAGCAGTTTGATCGTGCGAATTACTTCCACGCAGAAGCGTTCGATCCCTTTCATAACAATCGCCTCGCTGCTTTAAAGATCAACGACTTCTTTCATCAATCCACCGGAGGAATCGCTCATCGCACCGGTACGACGACAACAACATCAACCGCAGCAACATCAGCAACTGGGGGAAACAATGATGAACACCAATCAAGTAGTTATATTTTTGATATTGAAACGGGACAGATTATGGAAAGTCTTTACAATGATGGGAATAATGATACTTATTCTATCCCTAAAATTCACTATCACCCACATCATCCATCACTCTTCTTCATGGATGGAAAACTCTGGGATTTGCGCATTAATCAAATCATCCATAAGTTTGATAAGTTATCGAATAATGGCAATATTGCAGTTCATCCGTATCGTTCTGAAGTATTAATTGATCATGCAGTTTGGGATTTAAGAAATTTTTCTTTAATTCAAATGATCCCATTGTTAGAGAATTGCTTACTTCATTTCCATGATTATGACAGCGTCTTATATGCTTATCATAGTATTTTAGATAACGAGGTACTATTAGAGAAGTTATTCCAATTACCTTCCTACTCAGGTACTGCTGCATCCGCCTTCAATAGTCAAAATCGCGAGCAGTTGTTAGGTAAAGGAGGAACAAATGGTTTTCATGTGTTCCACTCAGGAGAATATACGCATCTTCACACAGAGTATATCGAGAAAGAGTATTTCCAGCTTATGTCACTACAGACTGATCCTTTCCAGAATGGTTACATGAGCTCCTTGCTGTTGAATATTCACGATGTCAATGATTCAATCGTGAGAATTTATGAGATTGGGAAGAGAAAGAGGCCTTTGGGTGGCGGCGATTCAGATGGTGAAGATGACGATGAAGATGAGTCAGACGCAGAAGACGAGGACTGGCGAAATATGTCTGATGAAGATGATGATGAGGACGACGAAGATGAGGATGAAGATGGTGATGACGACTTAGATATGGATTTAGAAGAAGTAATGAGCGATGATGATGATGATGATGATGATGATGATGATGATGATGGTGAGGAGGAGGAAGAGGGGGATGGTGAAGATGATAGCGAGAATAGCGATAGTGATGACGATGAAAGTTATGAGGGGGAAGAGGACAGTGAGGAGATTGATGATGAAAATAATTTTTCTCTCAGACGAGAAGGTTCGCGAAGAGGTGGTCTCAATCGAAGTGGTACAGATGAAAATGAAACAATCAGTGAAGAAAGCGAAGACGTCAGAAGTGGTGAAATGAGGGAAATGGAACAAGACGATGAAGAATGGGAGACAGTTAGTGAGGATAGTGATAGTGAGGAAGATGATACTGATAATAATTCCGCGTAGATTAACTTTAAAATCTGATTTATCTGTTCGCTAAGTCATTACCAGAGTCGACTCTTATCCGCCTCTTGGTCGCCTCAAGCCAAAGAAATCCCTTATATCACGAGATGTAGTTCGATCGTTCGATTTCATTGTCATTGTGAAGTTGCAAGTAAGTTGAATTGAGAATGGCTGGAAGAGGAAGAGGCGCAACGTTGCCGGCTTGGATGACTCAAGGCGAACACAGTCTTCAAGCGATTGATCTTACATCGTCCAATCGTTTCGAAGATGCGAGACAGGACAGACATATAGAAAGGAGTGTTGTTGGTATTTATGAGAAACCAGATCGTCGAGAGAGAAGCGAAGAAAGAAGAACTGAACGTCGAGATGATCGTTGGGAAGAAAAATGGGACGAGCACCGAGAGACTCTCAGGGAACGAGATGATGATAGTCGAGAGATGCGAAGAGAAAAGGAGAATGAAGACGATGGACGGTTCATTGAAGTAGAAGGAGAGTCAAGGAAAAAGCGAAGACATAGAAGAAGAGGAAGAAGTCGCGACAGACGACAAAAATCTAAATCTAGAAGTCGATCAAGGTAGTATTTCTCTGCTATTTTTCTTTTTCCAATCTTATGATTGACTTGACCTCAGAGATAAAGCCGACGAATCGGAGCCAGAGAACCACACTAACCCTCCCAAGAAGCGAAGGAAGAAAGGAAAAGGAGGAAATCTCGCAGAAGCCCCACCTGAAGCCATTTATACAAGAGATCTCACAGACTTCGCTCCTGCTGAAGTTTTCCCCACAAAGGCTCTTGTTCCATCTCGCCCTCCAAGAACGGGATTTAGAGTTGATTGGAATACTCTTTGTGAGAGTATTGATGAAGTTTGGTCGAGTTATGATTCAGGATTCCTAGAAAGCCCGTCAAACCAATGGTATCTCTCGGCTGTGAAGAAATTATTTGTTCGTGATTGCTATAAGATGAATCTGGAAAGCTTTATTGAAGAAAGATATCAACGAGGTACTACTGAAGAGAGTCATCGTCCACTATTATTCGGCTTCACTGGAACCAGTGGTATAGGTATGAGTGCCTTCCTTCAATTCTTCCTTGTCTATCTCATCCACGAGGCAAAGAGTCGGGGAGAGGTTTACACACTTCGTTTATCCGTGAGTCAAGGAGATTTGAAACCTCCTTTTGACTGGAGACTTCACACAGATGGTCAGGTGTATCACTATCATGAGGAAAGTGTTGATTATTACCTGTCTGATGCTGTGGACATCTCTGCACCTGATTTATCTTGTGTAAAGACCGCAGTGATTGTTGTTTCATCAGATTCCTCTGATAAATTAAAGCAATTCGAGCAGCTTCCTGAATCTAATCTCATTGCTTTACCAACGTGGTCACTGGAGGAACTGCGAGTCATTAGCTCGTCATTATCGGTAGAGGAGAGTGAAATTCGTTATGCTGTGTTTGGTGGTTCTCCCAGGCATTATCTGGGTCGAGTGTTGAGTGCCAAGCCTATCACAGAGTCCTACACCTTCATAGAAACTTTGATAAATTGGTTTTTTCATGACGATAAAGCAATTCTGTCAGTTGAACAATGGAAGAGCATAATACATTATTTAGTTCGTTGCTTTTCTTTGATGAGTAATCGGGAAAGTCTTTCAAGTACAATTTCTGCAGTGAAGGCTTTAATGTGGCATTCAGATGACTCGATAGAGTTCTTTTATGCATCAAGATTTCTTTCATTTGTTGCTCAAGATATCCTAACAAAACATGAGAGTAATATTCGAGAAGCTATTGGCAAGATTGTTGGTGGAGGATACTGGTATGAGTTTTGTCGAGATGAATATCTTGGTTTAAGAGTATTTCTCGGAGGACCTCGATCGTTCACAGTCATTGGGAAGAGTCAAGGGGCAGAGGATCATGAGTGGCATACTCGGCGATTCAAACTGCGAAGATTTCACAAGAGAGAGGAAATCGCTCAGTTAGAGGAAGGAACTTATGGCATTCCTACGCGAGCTGATTTCCCTTTCATTGATGGTGTAATCCAACCTGATAAATTTCTTTGTTTTGCGAATGGAAAGCATCACAGAGGACAAAACGAAGAGCTTGAAAGGCTACGTGGATGTTTACTTGAAAAGGATCGAAGGAAACATAAGTTTATCTGGGTTATTGACAACCTTGAGGATTTCATCTTACCTGGAGATCATCTGGGGGATATTGCTCAGTACGTCATGTGCTATAACGATTATTTGGATGAAAATGCTGTGAAATTAGACACTTCGAAGCTGCTGGACACAGAGAAATTAGGTGCTGAAGTTGTTGCAATGGAAGAGGAGAAGCCAACTTTGCAAGACTAAAGGTGGAGGAAAGTAGTATATAGTAGATAGGTGAGACGCATTGAAGAAGAGTTTTCTGATTTACAAAAGAGCATAGTGTAAATTAATCTTCTTCTATTCTTATGCATACGATAGATACTGCGAGTTTTTCTTAGTAATCCAAATCAAATAGACTGTTCGAGTGCATTATCTAGATTGCGGTTTCATCTAATTTATATGACACAGCAACATCCACACGATGAATCTAAGTAACAAGCAGAGATGATCAGAATAGTCTATCAAAGGAAATACAAGAAAATAAGAGATCTTACCCGAGTATTGAATGATCGCAGTTTCACTTCTTCTGCATTGATAATATAACATGGATCGGAGTCTTCCCATAGTTGAGGAACATTCGTTGTGTTTTCTTTGTCAGTGTAAACGAGTAAGTCAAAGCAACAAGGTTCATTCAGAAGAGGAAGAAAAGTGATTGATGCAGTGATTTGACGAATAAGTGCTTGAATTTCTGAAACAATTTCCTTGACAGGCTTTTCGGATTTAGCACTAGATAGATGTAGAGATAGACATAGACATAGACAGATGGACGATAGGTGATGATCGATCAATTAGAGTGAAGATGATGAATTTACCTTTTATCTTTAGAAGTACATGTACATTCAAATACCCAACGTTCTAAGGTTTCTTTTGTTTCAATACCTTTCACAACAAGAACTAACTTCTGCACAGTTCCTTCCATGAGCCAAACCTCTAACTGCTTGACAATATTGTTAAGATAGGCATTCAATTGCTCATCAGTTGTAAACATCATTGTTAATCCATACTGTTTTACAGGACGAAAAGATTCAGGAGGATAAATCGATCTTTGATAAAGAATATTGTTAATCGAGTATAAGAAGAACTCTGTCACAATATCCACTGATCCCTTCAATGAAATTGTATTACTTGTCTCAACTTTGCTCGCCATAATATATGTTTTTTTATATGTCTTTTTGACGATGTATCTCTTACGAAGGTGTCGAAAGATGTAAGGATTGATAGGATATGATGGAATAGCTCGACTATTGACTATAACGGATACTCGCATCTTTTCTTTATTTTACCGCTCCTCTATCCCTCTTTTTATTCTACATTATAGGGGAAGCTCTTTCTTTCGACGGATGAAGAAACAACGATACAAAGATGGGAGTAAAAGTCATTTTATTTTATTTTATTTTAATCAAATTTTTCATTGTAATATGATGATAATGAATCTTTGAAAGAGATATGAAAGTACAACAAGAAAGCAACTTATGAAACGAAACTTTTGTTGTAGTGAAACTCTATAACCTAAATGAAGATTCGAACTAAACTCAAAGAAAAGATAAGTTTTCTATGTATGAATCAGCTTCGTAAATCAAATCAATCCTGTTATTCATTAAATCAGGGTCTCTTCAAGAAACTAACTCAAGAAATAACCACTTCATATGAAATAAGTAAATAAATACGATAAATGAATGAATAAATGGAAAGGATAAAGCTTTTGTGTTTTTTGATCGCAAAGAAAGAAGGATACTAAGTAAAAGGAAATTTTCAAACTAAACTAATAAGAATATCCACTTGAACGCCTTGGGCTATTAAATAATAGGAAGGGAATTCAGTTGAGGATTGTTGGTAGAAATCAAAGAACGAGAAACTTAGAAACACAAAGTCTACTTGCATTGCAAAGGAAATCAATGAGTACTAAGCATATCATTAAAGCGAATGGAAGACAATACATACATATGACCTAGTTACTTGGTGTTGAGAAGATAATGAATAAGAGAAGAGTCAATAGTTTCTGACGATTCCATTTACTCTGTTTTTTTCTAATCGCATAACTTCATAAAACAACTAAGAACTATGAGTGCACTAATTACCATTAAGGGAAGGAGAAGGAAATACACAAAAGTAAAGAAATGAAACACCAAAAAAGAAGCACAAATAAATATCATTACATAATTAACAAAAGGATCAAGACACGTTCATAAGAGTCAAAAATAAATAAAAAGAGATTGCAATTAGCAATGATTTCTATTTTCGTTCGATTTTTTCCTTTTTCACAATCATTATTGTTCTTCCTCTCTCTTTTTCTTTTTCAAAGGATGATTATTGTCTTTTCGCCGTTTATAAATAAATAAATATAATAAATAAACAAAGAATAATCTCCTATTCTACTGCTTTCAATCATTCAACTTCTCTAATTCATGAAGTCGTAATGATCAAACAACACGAGCAACGACCAAAAGGAGCGAAAGAAAAATATTAGAATGATCTCAAAGATATGATACAAAAGAAGAAAAAATAATTTGATATAATGATGACGATGATGATGATGATGATGATAATAATAATAAAAATAATAAACAATAATAAATTCGAATAAATAATCACAATCATACTACCATATCACAACAACAAGAACAACATCTTAATTGTTTTCCCTGATCGAAGAATTATTGTAGTAATTCATCAAGTTTTTGTCGAAATAATTCAGGGGGGAATGGTTTTGATAGGAAATCATCAATTCCTAGTGCAAGACCTTCTTCAAAAGTTTCTTCATCAGTGGTTGCAGTGACTCCAAGAACTAATTGATGATATCGCTTTCTTTCATTTAATTCACATCTTTCAGGATCTTCTTGTCTTTCTTCTTCTTGTTGTAATTTCTTTTCATATTCTCTTAATCGTCGTGTAGCTTCTAAACCATCCATTACAGGCATTTGAAGATCCATTAGTACCACATCATATCTTAAATTCTCGGTGGAGTTTTCATCGGATCCCATCTTATTGGAATGTTCTTTGATTTGATAAGTTTTTAATATCATATTCAGAGCAATTTGCCCATTTTCGGCAACTTCTACATCATGCCCCATTCTCTTTAACATAAGTGTTGTTACCTTTGCTATTGAAGGAGTATCTTCTGCAAGAAGAATTTTTAATTTCTTTGGTGCATCTGTGCTTTGAGTTCTTGGAATTCCGTTAAAGTTGCTTGAACTACCGGCAACCCTCAGAGTCGATGGTCTTCCTTCTATTAGTCTCTTTTGAGCAGTAGAGGTCTGTATCTTTCTCATAATCTCTCTGGATATATGATCTGGACGATAGGGGATCGCAAACCAAAAGACAGAACCTTGCTGTCCATCAGGTCGACCACGAACACCATAAAACCCATTTAAAGCATCAATTCGTTTCGAAAGACTATAAAGACCTAATCCAGTCCCTCCGGCTAATCTTTGAGCTTGCTTAAAAGGACTAAAAAGAGTTTTCATCGCTTCCTCAGACATTCCAATACCAGAATCTTCAACTTCAAAGACAAGATATTTAATAATCTTTTCTTTACTATGATATCTATCACTGCCATGATCAGTCGAACTATTTGTCAATGTTGAAGAAGATTCTACGGTGCTACTATTCGAGACAGAAGGAGTAACAGGTATAATCTTAGCATATTTTACCATTGAAATCGACGACCAACCTTTATTAATCGTTGATGAAAGAGAGTAAGATGGTATATTTTGATTAGTATGTGTGACTTCTTCAAATAATGTCGTTGGAGATAATGAATGTTCTTCCGGTACAGTCTGTAAAAACAATTTTGATTCTAAATAATAAGAGACTGTTACAGTACCTGATGCAGAGTACTTAACAGCATTTGATAATAAACATAATATATTCTCTTGTAACCATTGTTTATCAGTAATAATATGCGAACATATTAAACAACAATTCTCTGATTGTATTGGACATGATGGTGAGCAACCACAATTACCATTACGATTTTTTAATTCGATAGTAATTCTTTGTTGTATATTACTCATACATAATAATGGTAATTCAATGGTTTCTTTTAAATCAATACTTTCTAATCTTGGTATTAGTTTTAATCCATTACTTGCTTTAGCAAAATCAATACAACGATTAATTGTCATTAACATAAAACTATTGGTATTACGCATATTACATAAATGATCCATAATAATATGAAATAATTCAAAAATTCGATGTGTATCCATTTGATGATTCCTATTGTTGTAATGGTTATGGTTATGATTATTGTTGTTGTTTTCTCGGTCAGAATGACTTCGTTTTTGATTTTGCATTTGTTCTTCTTCCTGACTAGAAAGTCTTTTTCGATTAATATGAGGGGAATGAGAATGGTTGTGAGATGGTGAAGAGGTTATACTACGAAGACGTAAATTATTTAATTTTTCTTCAAATTCAACAATTTCATCAGCAATTAATTCAACACCAGTCATAAAAGATGATAATGGTGTCTTTAAATCATGTGCAACATTAGCAATTACATCTTTCATTTCAGCAGTTTTCTGTTTTTCAGCTATACGTTGTTTTTCTTCTAAATGTTGTCTTAACTTTTGAAATAATTCATCAAGTAATGCCTGTACTCTGCATGCATCAGCCATAATTATATTACTTACAATAGCAGCAACAACAAGAATTGGAATACAAGGTAAAGAAGAAAGATGAACAGCACATATAATCATAGAGATTAAACTCGTTGCTAAAGAGAAATAAGCTAAATAAGCACGTTTTCCTTTCATTATTAATATAAATAAGACAGGTACTACAATTCCTTTAAAAGCAGTATCTAATGGAAAGATTGGGACGCTTGCGTATGGATTACAATGCCAGTTTGATGGGAATTCAACCTTTTCGATATATTTATCATCATTCTGTTGGTCAGGCGGTGCGTCATGATTATTCCATGAATTATTATCAGAATCACACATTTTTGTCCAAGAACGACATATTAATAAAGTAGCAAAATAAACAGATAAAGAAATAATGTTTAGGGATTGAAATAGAATAAACCATTTCTTCCGAGATACTAATACCTCAGGTCGATTGTTATTAAAGAGCGAGTAAGCCTTTATAAGATAGAGCAAGTACATACTCCAAGATGAAATAAAAGGAATAATTGCGGTAAGGGTAAGAAGGAATTTTATTAGTGGATTTCGTAATGGGTTTGAAGGATGTCCAAGGCTGTGGGAGTAAAGTTGGTACATGGTTCCTGGAACAAGAATAAAGGTGAAAAGACAATTTTGTAATAGTAAATAAAATGGTCTCTTCCAAGCTCCCATTGAATCGGCTTTTGGAGAAGATGGAGCAGTATCGGTAGGTTCCATGTCTTCTCTTGTTATTAGTGTCATACGCTGAAAATGAAAATAAATAATATACTGATGGTGTGTAAAATATCAATATATATGTTTCTCGTCTCAATGCAACTACGGTCAAAGAAGCATTCTCTGACAAACAGAACCGAATGGAGTTAGAAGACTGCAATCCAACCGTTACTTGTGGCAGTGCGTGCGTTCGCGAACCAACTGGTCAGAAAAAGCACATTTTAAAACTTGACGTCACCGCAGTTACTCGCTTATAGCGAGAGAAGTCTGTTTTTGTGACAATGAGCGCTTTCGGTAAAGTGTGTCTTGCAATAATTGCTTCTTCGAGTTCATTCGATTTCATTGCATTGTTTTCAAGCGGTTTAGAGTCGAAAGATGGCTGGAAGAGGTCGAGGTGCAACTTTACCGGCATGGATGACGAATGCTGAACTAAATCCTGTGCAGGCTGATCCTAATCTAAATAGTGGCGGTGTTCATCGTTTTGAAGACGCAAAAGAAGATCGACAAAGAGAAGAGCGACGCGATGGACGCGATGGTCGACGAGACGATCGGAGGGAGGATAGGAGGGATGGTCGACGCGAAGATCGTGGTGGTGATGATGGCAGAAGAAATGATGATCGTGGAAGAAGACCGAAGAGTAGATCACGGTAAGTTACACAAGCTCCTTAGTTTTCTTACTCAGCAGTTTTTGCAGCGATCGGCGAGATGAGCGACGAGGAGGTAGTCGTGATAGAGGCGCAAGAGATCGAGGTGATAGAGGCAGAAGATCTCCTTCTGGTCCTGAATTTAACAGTATGTCCATTCCAACTTGGAGGCCAAAGAAGGAAAGAGGAAACAACAGTAACTTTGATTTAAAGCCCCCACCAGGCGTTGAGCTACCTCCCATCGGAGTTGTAACCCCGATCAATGGCATTCCAAATTCCTACCTCAGCTTTTCCAACAACCCTTTACAAATGGTGAAAGAGGCTAGAAGTATGGGCGATAAGGTAAAATTCACATGAAAATGATCTCTCTTTTTATCTCTCACATTTTCTCCTTTGCTAGGTTGATAATTCTCTACATACTCGACACGGCAGAAGAATCTATGCTGGGGGTATACCTCCAACTGCAACTGAAGAGGAGATCTTCAGATTCTTTACTGATATTGTAAGAAGAGCATTACCTCCTGGTATTTTCGATGGTAGACCAGTCACGAAGGTCTATTTAAATACAGAAAAGTGCTATGCTTTTGTTGAATTTCCTTCTATTGAATTAGCAACAGCTTGCATGCAATTAGATGGAATCAAATACGAACATCACACCGGTTCATTTTTGATTCGAGTCAGAAGACCTAATGACTATCGTCCAGAGCTCTTACCGCCAAGCACAGAACCTATTCCGGTCTTGAATTCTGAAGTTTTATCTTCATTGGGTGCCGCTGGATCTGGAGGATTGGGGAAAATCTTTATTGGTGGTTTACCATACAATTTAAATGACGAGCAGATTATGGAACTTTTGACCGCATTTGGTCCATTAAAATCTTTCCATCAAGTTCGTGAGGGTAATACAGCTCTTTCAAAGGGTTACGCTTTCTGTGAGTACTATTCTAAAGAGATCTCCGATGCAGCAATTGAAGGCTTAAATGGTATGCCCCTAGCCGATAAGTTCTTGACAGTGAGATATGCGAATACCCAACCTATCCAACCACAATCTTCATTAGCTTCAAATTTGTTGATGAACACACCTTACGAAGCACCTTCAAATCCTGTCCCACAACCGGTCTCCCACGCTGCACAAGTGATGCCTGTACCAGCATATTCGTATGGTAATAGTTTAGCAAATAATAATTTATTAACATCGGTACCAACTCGAGTAAGTCCTTTATAATATGTTTTCCTTCATTCCTTCATTTCTTTGTAGGTTTTGAAGCTTGGTAATATGGTCACTCACGATGATTTGATGAATGACTCAGAGTTTCATGATATTAGAGAAGATGTTCGATTGGAATGTATGGAGTATGGTCCAGTTTTGAATGTTGTTGTTCCTAGAATCAAAGATGGTTTTCCTCCAAGTACTGAGGGTTTTATTTATGTGGAGTTCGCTCATACCGACACAGCAAGACTCGCCGCAATGGCTTTAAATGGAAGAAAGTTCGCTGATCGCTCAGTGATGGTGACTTATGTAAGTTATAATTTCTTGTTATTTACACAATATTATTGATGTCTAACCTATCCTTATCCGTATTTGTTTCTTGTAGTTTGACGAAGGAAAGTTTGCTGGCCGAATTTTTATCTAGTAGTAAGAAAATAGTGTAGTTCATTATTTCTTTGGTTTCTTTTTTTATTTTTCTTTAATTTTTCTCTTTCTCCTTCTAATACGTACCCTTCTTCTCAGATAAAGACCCGTCCAATCTCGTCCACGGACAACTACAGGTTGCCATGTCGTATTCGTGCAACTTGATCTCCATCTCTTTCAACATCATCATCTCTTCCAGAACCGCTAATCATATGCAAAATTTTCTGACCATAGCAATAGTATAAGCCATAACTTGCCAAACCAAGCACGATAATCACAACCGAGTAATCCATTCAAACAAACGAACCTCACAAGTCTTGTTCCATTTTCCCCGAATAGCCCGATTAGCACGATTCGCCCATTCGCCCAATTTTTTCTTCATACAAAACGAATTATTAAATTTCAATAGTCATTACATAATCTACTTTTACTTTGTAAAGAGTAAGAAGAAAGAAGAAAATGAATGGAGAAGAAATCAAAGAATACATGATGGAACACAAAAATAGCAATTTATACAGAAAATACTATTATAGAAAATACTATTCTAAAGACTAATTTGGAATAAACCACCATAGAGTTACTCTAAAGAGCTATAGAACGAAGATCAGGGAAATAAAACTGTTAAAAGATGAAATTTTTACGAACCTTAGCCAAGCTTCATGATATTGAGAAGCATTATCAAGAGAATTGTGAATTTCATTATCGAATTCACCCTAGCCATCGAAGAAGTTAACGTCATTCTAGATTTCGAGCACAAATTTCGCTTACGTGATCAAAAGTAAATCTTTCATCAACAAATTTAAAAGTTTTACTTAAGTCAAGGCTATTCCCGAAGTCTTGTAACTCCTATTCGAGCATTTAGAACAGTACCTACAAAACCAAATATTTTCTTACCTTAATGCTCATGACATCATCCAGTGCAATTTGTCTTGGAAGTCTAAATTTTGGATAAAGTAAAATTGAGTTGAATTGAAAACAAATTTTATCATACCGTGGATCAATTCGATGATACATCTTATTGCCAGCGCCTAAACGGAAAAGATAGTGGTAAATTATCTCAGAGATGAAACAACTACGCCTCACCTAATTGATAGTGCATCACAAGATCAGTCATAACTGTATCACCATCGAGTATAATATCTAATAGGAATGGGATCCATTGTCTAATTCCCCAATCAGCGTGGTCTAAAGGATCGAACTTCTTCCTGTTGGTCTCTTGCTCTGATGGTATTTCAGAGGGATCCCTTGCATTCTCTAAAACACTTGTATGGCGCGGATACTGTCCTGCACCAATGGATAGAAGAACAATATTCTTCGCTGGTAGATGTGGAAAGTGCGCCATCGCTTTGGAAACACCAATCAGTGACGGGTTATTAGCAACAATACCTCCATCAGTATATCCTCGAAACACCGGAAAGAAGGTAGGGGCTGCGCTTGTTCTCATAGCAGCATCCCAAAGTTTAAGGTCCAGATCTGGTTCGACAACTCCAGCTAGTCTTGGCATATTACTGAAGACAGCAGGGCGCCAACCTTCTCTGTTGAAGAAAGAGTGAGTATGAGATTTCCTCCCATCGAGACGAAAAGCAACTACGACACAAGTTTTCGTCAAATCACCAAAGCGACGCTCTCCCAAGTAATATCTCATAATCTCTAACTTATTCTTGTCGGAATACTTTGCACGGAATGGGTTGATAACTCTCCATGGATCAAACGCAAAGATATGAGGAGATCCAAAAGCAAAGATATCATCACATTCATCTGGAGAGTATCCACAGCCGAGCATTAGCGTTATTAAACCACCTGCTGAAGTTCCACAGATTAAATCAACCTCATTCAGGAAATTAGGATGATGCTTGACGATCCTTTTGAGAATGACCGTTGTCAAAGCACCTCGAACTCCACCTAAGGATAAAAATGATGATCTATGAAGAGTGAGTCAAAACAAGAAACCTACCTCCATCTAAACACAGGATACGATATGGACGACGAAGATCAGCAAGCGCTTGCCGCTTCTTAATCTCATTGGGATCGCTCATGACTTCTTCAACATAGTTATTGAACTTCTTTCCAGAGAAAGGATGAGGGGGTGGAGGTGGGGGATTCGTTTCCAATCTATTAGAGCTTGAGCTACGAGGTTCTTGCACGAGATTATCTAACTTGCCTCCAATTCTTGGAAGGAAGTGGGCGATTGGAGCCAATTGCCTTACTGAGATGTGGACTTAAAAACTTTGAGAGTGACTTGACGAGCTTAATCTTCATATTTTGTGTTCAAAGCTTTCAGAAATAATCTTAATTTCGTCCGTACAGCAACATTCAAATTGAAGATTGAAACGGCCAATTTGTTTAAATTTACATTATAGGATAAAACAACTTTTCGACTTTTGGAAAAAGTGAAATCTCGAAAAGCTGAAACTTTCGAGTTCTATCCCCTTTTCTTCTCATTTAACGGAACTGAATCTGGAGATTTTTACAGCAGAATCACGGAGTGTTCACTCAGACGCCGTCCCACACCTGTGTAACAGTCATATGCGCGCTTCTTTCCGCCCGTTTTATCCGCTTAACGCCCACTTGAGAATCAGAGAATCACTCATCGTGAGAAGATCTCCTTTCCAATAACCTGAGACGAAGGAAATCAATTGTAGGTGAAGTAAAAGGAAGCAAAACGACCCTTTCATTGAATAAATTCAAGGTAATAGTTGCTTAGTTGTAGTAGTTTAAAAGGAAGAAAGATCTGTTGTTATATTATTGATCAGATCTTAAGGGTTGATTCATTGAGAGAGAGCAGAAAGATTGTGATTGTGTCTTGTCATCGTCTTTTTTGAATTAGTTTCAACTGTTGTTATTTTTGTGTGAATCAATTCTGTGAAGTTTAAATTTTATCGTAAAGTGATCCTTTTTTGATATTCTTTATTCTTGAATTGAAGAGAATGAACGAGGTGAGATATCTTTGTCCTTCTTTTGAATGACGCAACTAACCCTTCCCGTCCTTCTTTTATTCTCAGACAAACCAAATCAAGATTCGGGAGATATTTTCCATTCTCACTCAAGGCATTGAAGTGTTACAGTATGAAGTCGATCGAAGCACCGGCAAATCGAATGTTCATGGTCGAATCTTCTGGATCGTAAGTTGTCAACTCCTTTTCCACCTTTCCTCATCTGTAACTCTCCTATAGGACTCTGATATTTATCGTTTATGTATTGATACATACCGTCCAACGATCGCTGATCGTGTCAAGGGGTTTATTCCTCCTGGTGTTTATCTCCGTGATATTAGTGAAGTTCGAGCTGGCCTCGACAGTTATCATTTCCGAAAGCACAAGAAAGCACCAGTGGAGCCAACCCATTGCTTATCCTTAGTTGCTTCAGAGAGAACAATTACAGTTGAATTTCCATCAAAGTTCACTAGGGATTGGTTTTATGAAAGATTTATCCTCATGAGTAATGATATTATCGGTAGTACGGAGCAATTATCCCGAAGATTTCGCTTAAGAAGAACAAATATTGGTAATAACAGTGTTGCTAGTCGTGATGATATTGATCGTTTCCGAGTTTTATTGGATCGTGGATTTGAAGTCATGCATCACGATCGATCCGGTGTCGTTCAGAAAGCTATTCTATCCTTTCACGGACCTTCTAATAGCTTTGTATTAAAGCCAGTGAAGTCATCTTTCTTGAAATTTTTCAAAGTTGAGCCATTGGTAAATATTTATTCGCATACAATTTGAGTTTGTTTGACCTTATTCCTCTTTCTACTAATAGAGAATATTGTTGGATGATGTTTCAGAGGTGAGACCTGGAAGTCATTCTTACGGATTTGTGAAGACAAATAGCACAGATTTGGATAATGAGGTAAGGACAATAAATCTCTGGACATTTCATCCATTCTGATTATTATTCTTTAGACTTTCGCTTTAATTGGAACTGAAGCAGTGTTCGAACTTCAATTAATTAATACAGCTGCACGAGATTTAATGGTTGAGCGAATATATCAGTTTATTCAACAGTACTCGAAGCAATCGAACAATAATCTCAATACATTAGATTATCTAGTTCCTTCATCTCTGCTTAATAGTCCCATTGCGACAAATCAGATCAACATTGAAGTTGAACCATAAGTTTTCCTTCGTATTATAGCTTTTGTTAGGAATCTACCCCTCATTAGACATTAGTCCTCCCCACTATCTCACTGACTCACTCTCACTCTGTTGCCCCTCTTCATATCTTTTTATATATTACGAGTTTCCCTCTTACACACTCTCACCAAACATATCCCATGGATTGATTCTCTTTCCCCACCCCACAAAAACTGATTAATATTCTCTTAATAGGCCCTTTTATTTCGTTTTTTATTTCGTATCGTATTGTTTAATTCAGTGAACATGATTACATTATTATGATTATTATTATTCGTTGTATAGGTATAGGTAACAAGAAAAACCCCTTCTACATTTGTTTTATTGCAGGAAAGGAGGAGAATTTAAGTATTGTATTGTCGATGAAAGACATTTTGATTATTGAGATCTCTATTTCGACCAAAAGAATTACCATCCACTGTCTATCAATATTCAAATCCTTTTTTTTTCCCCACAGCATTACGAAAGAGTTACACCACCACATCAATCGTGGTATTGGATCGATATTTCTCCCCCATTCTGTCGTGGAAATATCAATAAAAGCTTTTGTTTTTAGTATGGAAAGATTATTATAATTATTGTCTGGGATTGTTAAGTTAACACTATATTTTAGTTATTCACCTCATGCAACCTGAGCGGATAGATAGCAGCAATGTTGAGGGATGGATAGCAATTTAGGGAAGGTTAGATTTTCGCTATGATGTTTGTTTCGTCTCAGTTCCATATGAAGAAAACACAAATATAAGCGAATCCCCAACTAACCCGAGAAAGAAAAAAAAAAGAAAAGGGAAAAGAAATTAGAAATGACCAAAAATAGGGAGTATATGTAATGTTGACTGACCGTTCGGCCTGCCTATTGTTTAGTCGTGGTTAGTGTGGCAAATTCAGCTCATTAGTCACGTTGGGAATTGATTTTTTTATCTTATTTTATATTTCAGATTATTCAGTTTATTTCCAGTTGATTATTATATTATTATTCACAGACTATTCCACACGGTTATAACAGCAGCTGTTTAGGTGTCCATTGAATTTAATAATAAACGTTATCCTCTACATTACTTGCCCTCCCATCTCCCTCGCGAAAAAAATATGATTCATAGTCAATATTAGCAATGATAAGACTGCAATATTTAGATGAAGAATTGATATATTTGCGGGATTTGAGATGGTTTTTTTTCTTTCTTTCTAAATTATTTCCGCAGTTGGTTCTGTTATCGCCTTTCGCCTCTTCTTTTACCTGGAGGTATGAGGGATGAAAAAAGAAGAAGAAAAGTCTTACTGAGCAGTGCTGCAAGGGATTCATTTCTTGTTGCTATCATTCTTTCCCGATTTCATTGAGTTTCTTTGCAGTTTCCTACCTTGGATTTTCAAATAAATCAAAATCAACAATAATGGGCGAAAGAAAAAAAAGAAAAGAAAGTAAGATTTAGATTAACATTAATACACGGCCTTTAAGTATAGCTTTGATATATCTGCATTTCCTTTGGAATGTTCATCTTTGAGAGTCTCTTTCTTTTTTCTTTGTTTGTTTGTTTTTGCTTCTTTTCTTCCATTATTTTCTTTTTGTTTTAGTTGTTCTTTCTTTGATTGAAGACAAAAAAAAATTGTTTCTGTTTTGCTTGCTTTCACTTACTTCCGGTTTGTTTTGTTTCTTTTGTTTGTTTTACAGCTCAACAACATTACATCGATTAATTGATTTTTAAAAATCGTTGAGCGATGAAATTAATTGGTATAATGTTGTTTCTTCGGTTCATTGATTGAGGAGGAGTTGTTATGTGTCGTGAGCTATCATCAAATCCTTTCCCAAACAATTCCGAAGTTTTTATCATCTCTCTCAAAAAAAAAGGGAGACAATTGTATTGATTAAAAAAAATATAAAACTCGGATAAGACTAATAATTTTTGATATTTGTAACAATTAATTAACTATATACTTCGCTTAGCTCGATATCGCCGAACAAGATTGTTGATGATGACACATATGATATGGTATATGATGTATATATAATGAATCAATACTTTATTTTAAATTATTGGAAAGAAATAACAAATGGAGGATAAGTGTTTTGGAATGACTATGGTTGGCAGTCATTTGAATTGAATGTCAGATTAGGCGATCCAGAGAAGTCGGGAAAAGATAAAGTATTGATCGTTGGAGGAAAAAGCGAAGCCAATTGAAGCACGCATGTGTTTTATATGTAAACAATAAACAACACAAGAAATTAAAGTAAAGAAAGAAAGGAACTACTATATTACCCTGTTATGACTCTACTATTATATGACGATCCTAAGAGAACTATATGGGAGGAAGCATCAATTCACATTGATTTTACAATTGTCGGAAAGTAAGTTACTGACAAAATTAGAAACGAATGGGAATTAAAATCTTCCTTATTTAATTACTTAATAATTAATTATCTAATTAAACAACTGCTGATTCCTCCTCTGTTCCTTTCAATACTTGATAATTAGCTAAATCTTCTTTATAGGCATTCATTTGTCGAACCATGAAAACGATCGAAGCAACTAAGATTGCGACAATAATGAATAAGGTAATAATCAATCCAAGTAGAGCAGGAGAATAATTCAACGATGAGGAGGTACTTGAAGACTGTGTGCAATCACTTCCAGCATAACCTATAAGATAAAAGAGGATTAATTTCAAATGAAGTACGATAGTTAGGAGAAAATCAACTTACCATTATTACAGAAGCATCTTGCAGAGGCTTTGTCTTCATCATAAGCACAATGTCCGTTTCCACCACATAATCGCCTGTTAGCGACAGGGCATTCTAAAGGGCAACCATATACAGAGGGCATTGAAATGGTGTATTCACAAGGTGCTAATTCGAAGGCATGTAAAGGAACTGGATTTAATTTATCGGCACATTCTAATTCGATCTGAAACTTTCTTGGCGAAGCAGATCCTTTACAGTAATCACCAGAGTAACTTAATTTTAAACCTTTTGTTGGGTCGTCATGATTTAATAGAGTCATTGTGGAGGTAATCTCACTGTATCCACCCACTAGATAGCAATAATCATCCTTCTCGTCTGCTGTCCCTCTCTTATTCACTTGTAACGCTGCTGCACTGGACACTCCTGAGATTCCTCGACAATTTCTAGGGACATAGTCTCCTGGAACGGTACCGCAGATATTGAAAAGATAAGTATAGTTTTGTTCGACCTGAGAAGATTGAGTGAATGAAGAGAGGAAGATAGAGAGACGCTTACCTTCGCTGTACATGGAATATCTCCATCCTCTACTTGGAATGGAGGTTGTTGTGTAGATCTAAACGAGGAAAGAAGGATTCCTAAGGGTTACAACTCAAATTTAGCTTCATAGTGAAGTCTCACCTGACAAGATCAGTCAGATCGAAGGTAGCACCCATATTCGAATTATAGTTAGAGCACTGGAATCCATATGCTAAAGCAATTACAACAAAACTAATGATAGCATGTAACATTTTTATTTCAAAGAAAAAGGTTCAATGAAGAATTGAAGAGAAAACTGATTAGGGGAATTTGATCAGAAGAACGAATGAAAAAATAAAACACACTAAAATAGGGGAAAAAATTTCAAAACAATGAAATCTTTTCAAGAAACTCAATTCACACTTCTAATCAAATGAAACGAGTCTCCAATAATGAGTAAAATATTATTGAATTAATTGCAAAGGTGTTCTATGATAAAATCTGTGGATTTTTCTTTTGGCTGTCCCGTTTTACACAATTCCTTAATTTGTCCTCACACTAATATCTTGGAAGAAAGATGAGATTTGAAAAAGTCGAGATTTTCTATGCTTTCATATGATCCATCACAACAAAGGTATCGAATTAGAGCATTCTTTCTTCTTCTTTTTCTTTCGTTTCTCTGGTCTGTTTTTGGTTGTTGCACCAAAAATTATTTTTTAATTCTCTCGTATCATTAATTTGTTAGAGTTAGGTAAGTGATAAATTTGTTTCCTAGCGGGAAAATTGCAAAACACTTTCTGACAAAGGATTCTTTATATCACCAATACAGATCGACCTTATTAAAAAAATGACAAAGAGTGAAGTTGCATTTGTCAATGCTGCTGCTGCAGTTAGAGATTATAGCGTACAACCACGTTTAGAATACAGAACCATCGCTGGTGTGCAAGGTCCATTAGTCATCTTAGAGAACGTCAAATCCCCAAGATTTGCTGAAATCGTAAATGTTACACTCGGTGACGGTGAACAACGCGTTGGACAAGTTTTAGAGGTTGCTGGTAACAAGGCTATTGTCCAAATCTTCGAAGGTACCTCTGGTATTGATAACACTAAGACTAGCTGTAAGTTTATGGGTGACGTGTTAAAGATGCCTATTTCCGAGGAAATGTTGGGACGATGTAAGTTTTCTCTCTTTGTCTTTTTTAGCTATTTTTTGATCTTTGATTCTTAGCCTTCAACGGATCTGGTAAGCAGATTGACGGTGCTCCTACTGTCCTCGCAGAGGATTACTTGGACATCATGGGTATGCCTATCAACCCTGCCTCTCGGTAAGAATCTGCATGCCCTTTCCGCTGATATTTCTTATATATCTCTCTCATAGTGACTATCCTAAGGCTATGATTCAGACTGGTATCTCTGCTATTGACGTGATGAACTCTGTTGCTCGTGGTCAGAAGATTCCTTTATTCTCTGCGGCTGGTTTACCGCATAATGAAGTCGCTGCACAAATTGTGAGACAATCATCTTTAGTTCAATTAAAAGATACTTTAGATGGTCATTCAGATAACTTCGCTGTTGTCTTCGGTGCTATGGGTGTTAACATGGAAACTGCTCGTTTCTTCAGAAATGATTTCGAAGAATCTGGTGCTATGCAAAGAACTGCTTTATTCTTAAATTTAGCTAATGATCCAACCATCGAGCGTATTATTACACCACGTTTAGCATTATCCTGTGCTGAGTATTTAGCTTATGAACGTGATTTACATGTATTATGTATCTTGACTGATATGTCTTCTTATGCTGATGCTTTACGTGAAGTTTCTGCTGCTCGTGAAGAAGTTCCAGGTCGCAGAGGATATCCAGGTTATATGTATACCGATCTTTCGACGATTTATGAACGTGCTGGTCGTATTGTTGGTAGAAACGGTTCCATTACACAATTCCCAATCTTAACCATGCCTAACGATGATATTACTCACCCAATTCCTGATCTTACAGGTTATATTACTGAAGGACAAATTTATTTAGATCGTAAATTACATTCTAAAGAAATTTTCCCTCCAATCAACGTCTTACCATCTTTGTCTCGTTTGATGAAGTCTGCTATTGGTAAAGGTATGACTCGTGAGGATCACGGTGCAGTGTCGAATCAGTTGTATTCTTCTTACGCCCGTGGTAAGGATGTGATGGCCATGAAAGCTGTCGTTGGTGAGGAAGCATTATCACATGAAGATCATTTATTCATTCAATTCGTTGAGAAGTTCGAAGGAAAGTTCATTGCTCAAGGTGGTTATCAGAATCGTACTATTTTCGAATCATTAGATTTAGCTTGGGAGTTATTAAGAACATTCAACCCAAGTCAATTGGGTAAGATTGATCCTAAGATGAGAGAGAAATATTATCCAAGAGGAAAGACCTTTGGTCGTCCTCCATACGAAGAGCCTGAGGGACATCATTAAAGCCGGTAGTCTTTGTTAGTCCCCTTAGCAATTCCAACAAACAAACTTAAGAGAACGAGTAAAAAGGAAGAATGAATAAACGAATGAATGCGAGTTGTGCAAATTATTAATTCGAGAAACGTCTTTACACCGATGACATAACCAAACCACCCATCTATTCCATCTCTATTCCCAACTCCTAACATCCAACCAATGCACCCTAACCAAACCTTACCCCTTCCTCTTCTTCCTTCTCTCTTTTTTCTTATTTTTTTGATTTTTTCTTTCTTTCTTCTTTGTAAATTAACTTCATCATGTCATTGGTGCAACCACCGAAACAAAAAGAAAAAGGAAACGAAAGGGAAAAAAGGTTTTGTGTTCTTTCTTTCATGTTAGCTTACATCATAATAATAACAATAAGATCATCATCATGTCGCTCTAAATAAGCATTAACCTCCTCCATATCACAATATGCACGATGAATGAATCTTCACTACACAAGCGCTATAGGATAGCCTACTTACTTGGACTCAGTCTGAGCGGTATTGTTGTTGTTAGAGCGATTGTAGTTACGATATCCACCTCCTCTTCCACCACCACGTCCACTGCCGTAGCTACCACGACCAGAACCACCACGACCACCAGCATTACCACCATTATTATTATTGTTGTTGTAATTGCCACCACGTCCACGACCACCTCTGCCACGTCCACCACGACGATAATTACTTTGTAAAGCAATTGCACCAAAGGTATCTTGATTCAATTGACGTTCTTCTGCTGCACTAAGACGTGCTTTAGTTTGTGTACCACTTGCATCATTAGAAATATTATCAAAGAAATCATCTTTTAAATACTTTTTCACATTTGGAGCAGTCGCACCTTCAACAGTTGTAGCAACAGTCTTTAATACTTCATCTTTCTTAAAATTTTGTAAATTTTCTTCAAAATTAAATTCTGTTGTTGTTGCATCAGCTGAAGAGATTGCATCATCTTTACCATGGGCTTTCTTTTCACGCATTCTTAAAAGATGTGAACCAGTACCAGCAGTAGTACGTTGATGTTGTTGTTGATTGTTATTATTGCTGGTATTGTTATTGTTGTTTTGCTGAGAAGAAGATGTTGTTTGATGATCTCCTGAACTCTTTCCCTTTGAGGCCTCTTCGTGATGTGTAGGTGCCTTTGGTGGATGGGCAGTATCATTCTTCGGACGATTATTTTGGTTTCTGGCTGGTTTGTTGTCAGTGGAAGGCTTTGGAGCTGCTGCAGGAGCCTTGTCAGCAGCTGGAGGAGTAGGAAGGGCTCCAGGCTCTGCAGCTGAGCTTGATTCATGCACGTATAAATCTTTGATTTCAGTTCCAGGGAAAGTGACGAACGGAATAATCGCCATGGAAGCAGCAACAATCTTTGAAGGGTCAGTGACACGATCCTCTGTACCATACACTTGAACTGAGGGGCAAGAGATAAAAATAATTTTAGAAAAGACAGAGAATCAAGGGCTTACCATCTTTCAAGACAATTGAGGATTCAGATTGATTAATGCTGAAAAGGTTTCCATCGTAACGCACATCTTGATGTGAAATTAAAGAGATTTTGCATCCGATTAAACTATCTAGATCCGCCATATTATAATTTAAATAAAGTTATTTCCTTTTCGATTGTGAATGTCAGTGAGTTGAGCACAACAGAGAGCTGCAAGAGGAGACAGAGAAGAGGAATGATTTGAAAATTCAATAAAAATAGAGCAAAATCGCAGGATTAATCCACCAATGATCGTTACAACAAGAAAGAGAAGCTCACCTTGACAGTTCAGTCTCTGTGTTTCGTGGGAAAGTATTGAAGGTGGTTGTTTGACAACTGTGTTGCTGTGGGTGTTAGTTGATGATTTTGTTTCTTTTCGACTTTGCTGTGTGATCTTGTGGACGGATATTGAGAATCAAAGAAATCGAGTTTATGGAAAACGAGTTTATAAGAATATCGGTATTTAAGAAATTAGAGATTTTTAGTTGTTTGGGGAAAGTTTTGATAACAATTCCAGATTTCTATCTTCTTTTTGCCAGAGAAAGAATACTACAAGAGTCTCTTCAATCACCTGCTTGGAAAGCCTTTGTTCTTGTATAGTAGTAGTCTTTGAAATGAAGCAAAATCATAAGTTTGCCAAGAAGGCCTTAGCGTTAGAGAAATTGCATCAGGAACATGAGGTAATCTTTGCAATTAAACCAAAGAACATCGACAAATTAGAGCAGACATTGAGAGAAGTTTCCGATCCTAACCATGAAAACTATGGAAAATATTTAACCCGTGATCAAATTGCTGAATTAACACGAAATGAAGAAGGAAACAAAATAGTGAAAGAGTATGTGAAATCGCTGAACCTTTCCGTTCAAAAGGAATCTGAGTACGGAGACTTCATAACGGTTACAGCACCTCTATCTTCGTGGCAAACTCATCTAAAGACTAATTTCTTCGAATTCAAGCATGATTCCCTGGGTACTGTACATCGAGCCGAGAGTCCTTACGAACTCCCAGACCATGTCCATCAACAAGTAGTTGACCTGTTCAACGTTAATGACCTCCCAGTAGAAGTCTTTGGAGGTCCAGTAAAGTATCCCATCGATCAGGCTCCAAGCACAGCTGCATCGAAGAGCTTTGGGAAGGTTTCTTATGGCGGAGGAAACATCACTCCTCAATCACTTTACCGCTATTACAACATCAAACCATCTCTTGGAAACAATAAAACCACACAGGCGGCCATTCAAATGGATAGTCAGATTGTTTCCACTTATGATTTGAACCTCTTCCAACAATACTACAAGCTCCCAACTCAGAAACTAGCTCGTTCTGTTGGAGGACAAGTCACTTCATCGACATGCCCTTCTGCTGATTACTGCGATGAAGCAAACCTTGATTTCCAGTATATAATGGCAGTGGGGAGATCTGTAGCCACCACTTCCATATATTTTGACTCTGGCTGGCTGCCTATTATCCAGAATCTGACGTCATGGAATAGTCCCCCCAAAGTAATCTCTATTAGCTATGGATCTTATGAGACTGCTATGAGCCCAAGTTATATTCAAGCTTTTAATACCTTAGCGATGCAATTAGGAGTGATGGGTACAACGGTAGTAGTGGCTTCAGGTGATGACGGCGCGACGGGCTTTTTAACTCGCGACTCCGGGGTTTGCATGTATGGTCCTCTCTTCCCTGCATCCTCTCCTTACGTCTTGAGTGTAGGAGGAACAATGGTAAGTATTTCTATATATTTCATGAAGAAAGAAAATGATTTTACGCTCTGATAGGGACCAGAAATCAACGCAACAGAAGTAGTAAGCCAGGCGAACTTGGGAGGAACTATCACATCTGGTGGAGGATTTTCCTTCTATTCGACGATCCCAGATTATCAGAAGACAGTGGTTACAAGCTATTTGACAACGTTAGCAAGTTCATCGAATATGATTGCAGGTTATAACGCTAAAGGACGTGGATATCCTGATATCTCTGCTGCAGCCAATAACTATGTCACAGTCATTGGAGGGAAGATGTATTCCGTCTCAGGGACATCAGCATCGGCACCTGTAGTTGCTGGAATGATATCTTTAATCAATGCGCAGAGAGCGCTGTGGGGTTTGTCATCAATGGGTTTCATCAACACATACCTCTACACCAATTACGCGAAACTAACTACTGACGTCAAATCAGGCAATAATTCATGTACAATTTCTGGTTATCAATGCTGTCCTCAGGGTTTTCCTGCTACAACCGGTTGGGATGCAGCGAGTGGGTTGGGATCGCTGAACTTTACTGCCTTGTATAACATGGCGGTGCCTCAGAAATCGCCTGCGGGAAGCCCCACTGCCAATACGTCTATCGCTGATAAGACAGGCGAGACAGCAGGAACAGTTTTCTTCGTCTTAGCGTTTGTCATCTTAGCTGGGGTCTATGCTTTATCGTGGCTTAAGAAGCCAGTCAGAGACCGCCAGGCTTCCTTCGTCCCAGTTAACCATCACGACGATCAACTTGATGACACCCTTTAAATGATGAATGGTCTTAAGCCTATTTGATAGTTGAGGTATAGATAGTTCTAGAAGGATGGCGCTTCATCCACTGCTCTGGTTTTTGTATGCTCACTCTCTCGAGATAATTTATCTTAGCATCTTAACTTTCTTTTTTTTTGTTTTGTTTTTTGTACAATTGCTTCGATTGATTGGTTTTGTTTTTTTAGACTTTCCCCTGACTTTGTTTGATTTCATGCTCTTCTCTCCTCTCCCCTTCTATTCTTTCTCTTTCTTCTCCGAATGTAATGAATTTCGAAACATCCCAACATCTGAAATAATTGTGAGACAATAATGAACAACTATTAGATTATATTACAAAGGAGGTGATGAAGAAGAGAAGATTATTATTATTATTATTGGACGATGAATTACTTCACAATTATCAACATATATGATATCTTATTATTATATGATAATATTAGCATTCGTCAGGAATTAGACTACAATGCCATCAGATTGATGCTGTTTGTCTATTCTAAAAAACAAAAAATATAGATTATAATATTGAGAGAAGAGGCAAAAGATCGAACAAACATACATGCACACTATAAACAACATAACGCCTTAGAAGTCGATGGCTTTCACTGCTTCATAGACAGTGACTAAGATCGCACTTCCAGGAATGACAGTGAGGAGGCGCATACTAAGACCTCTGAAAACGCCGTAGAAGCCCTCTTGCTTTACAATATGTACAATACTACCTACACTACCGAGACTGAATGTTGCATCGGTTGAAGTTGTTGTGGTCAGCTGCTTCTGAGTTTTAATAACATCGAAGGGATGTGTGATGACAGCGGCGATCAAGCTTCCTGTACTCCCTGCAAGAAACACTGAGGCAGAAGTTCGCCATGTATTATTCGATGGTGATGCTGGAACTTCACCATCCTTTCCATAAGTGGAAGCAGAAAGTAAAAGATTGTAGTAGATTGGTCTGAACATCTCAACATTAAACCAATAGATCGCACTGAAGGGACAATCCCTCCACAGAGTAGGAACCCAACCTTTATATAACCCTCGTATCCCTTCCGATTGAACCACCTCTCTCATGATCTGCAAGGTATTACCACTATTACCTGATGCTTTAATCGTTCTAGCGAGTTCTAATGGTGAGATGACGGAAACTGAGAACACTCGAGCAAATCCTCCTGCTAAAGCAGGAACCCACCATCGATCCTGCCCATCAACGCGTGATGATGCTAAATTTTCTCGAAGCAAGATTTTAAACTTTTCATACGCAGTCATGAAGAGTACTGTGTTGGGTATGCTCATAGTAAGAGCAACAGCAGTACCAGACCAAAACCCTCTGACTCCTTCATTTGCAAGGATTCCACGAGCAATTGGCAACAAGGATACTTTGTTCATAGATGCATGTGAGTTTTGAAGTCTGACTTTCAAGACATTTAAGGGGTTTAAGGTGAGGATAGTTGAGATGGAGCCAAGGCCACTAGCAATCACTTGCTTCACCAAATCGTCTACTTTAGGTCTTTCCTTCTGCAAGAAATGAAATTAATCAAAAAAGAAAAGAAGAAAGTACAAATAGAATCTTACCATATTACATCTTTTTCTCGAAGTGAGCAATGAAAGGAAATAATTGTCTACGCATTCATTTGACATATTCGCAACAGAGGGCATTCGGATTTTCAGAAGAAATGATTCTTGCAAAGATCCTCAAGTCCTTTTCCACCAAGAAAGATGTTATCTCCAAACGATTGGTCAACAATGTGAAGGTATTGATAGATTCGAGCGATGGAGAAAGTTCTTTAATTTAGATGGTGGAATGACACATTCTCTCAAAGAAGACCTCAGTCATGTAAAATTTTGAATTTGTTAATTATTGCACCGCCTGCACATTAACTGACTATGTTCTATGTTTTCTACATTGATTGGTAACCTTGAAAGTCTGTTTATGAGAAGTTAACACCTTGTGCTAATGGTAATTGATCAGAATGATTGATGGTACAAGTAGATCGTCTCATATAGGCTTTCCATGAATCACTACCACTCTCTCTTCCACCTCCTGTCTCTTTCTCACCTCCAAAGGCACCACCAATTTCAGCTCCACTTGTACCAATATTTACATTGACAATACCGCAATCAGATCCACTTGGTCCAGTCCATTTAAAGATTTGACCAAGATCCTTAGTGAATAATGAGCTTGATAGTCCTTGCTTCACACTATTATTTAGTTTAATCGCTTCATCGACTGACTTCACTTTCATCACATATAAGACAGGAATAAATCTTTCATCAAGGGTGATATCAGCACCAGCAGCAATCTCTACAATTGTTGGCTCAACAAAGTTTCCAGGAAGAGATGTCACCACATGTCCTCCATGTAATACCTTTCCTCCTTGTTTGGCTGCTTCTTTCACAGTTTCCTTGTATAAATCAACAGCTACTTTGTTATGTAAAGGTCCACAAAGTGTGATGGAATCAAGTGGTGATCCAATACGAACAGAGCGATAAGAACTAACTAATTTAGTGACAAACTCATGGTAAATATCTTCATGAAGATATAATCGACGAAGAGTAGTACATCTCTGTCCTGCTGTACCAACAGCACCAAATAACGTTGCACGAATGGCCATATTTAAATCAGCACTCTTATCAACAATCATGGCATTGTTTCCTCCTAATTCAAGGATATGTTTACCAAATCGTTCTGCAACGTTCTTAGCGATACCACGACCAACCCTTGTAGAACCTGTGAAAGACACTAATTCTACTCGAGAATCCTTCACCATAGCATCACCAACAGTAGCACCAGTTCCACAGATAAGAGAAGCGATGGCTCCGGACTTACCACTCTCATTTAACACTTCTGCGACAATCTTAGTCACGGCAACACTCACCAAGGACACACTTTCATGAGGCTTCCAGATGTTTGTATTACCAGCAACTAAACTGAGAGCTAAATTCCAGAAGTAGACAGCAACAGGGAAGTTGAAGGCAGTGATAATGCCGACGTGGCCTTTGAGAGGGTTCCATCTCTCCATCATAAAGTGACCTGGACGCTCAGATGGAATGACAGATCCATTTAAACAACGACTAAGACCAACAGCGTAATCACAAATATCAATTGCTTCTTGTATTTCACCAAGACCTTCGGTGAGAATCTTTCCCATTTCCAAAGACACCATAGTTCCAAGGTCTTGTTTATGTTCACGTAACTTCTCTCCAATCTTACGAACAATTTCACCACGAACAGGGGCTGGCGTGTTAGCCCAATCTTCCTTCACAGCTTCCATTGCTTCAATGGCTTTGTGATATTCGGCGAGATTTCCGAAGCGAACTTTCCCTAATTCTTCACCAGTAGAAGGATTTACTTGGGTATTTAACAAATTGGAAGTATCTTCGACCCATTTACCATAATAAACACCAGCATTTGGCTTATCAACACCTAAACGAGCTAATGTATCTCGAGTGAGTTGCTTCACATCAGCTGTTGAGCTTAAGCATCTCACATGAGTAGTGGACGCAAGATTCAGCGCTCGTGTAAGATTCAGTCGTGTAGATACTCTATGCAACATCTCTGAGGGCCTTTTCTCAATACAATTGCAAGGAAATGGAAATTGTTCTCGATCCTTTCAGAATAGTCACTTGTTGTCAGCAACAAGCAACACAGCCTTCTTCAACTAGACTTCTTGAAAAATCGATTTATAGGAAAAGCTACTTTAGGGACCGAAAAGCGCTTCTTTATGACCGTTAACTTTGAGAGATTTTGTTATTTGTTAATCGATCTCATTTAATTGATAAAAACAACTCGAACCACAGCAGAAACCACTGAATCAAAGATTAAAACATGCCAGTGAAGAAGAAGGTTATAAGAAAGAAGTCAGATTCTGAAGATGGAGTTGATCTTCGTGTCACACAATCAGTTGTTCAATATAATCCTGATGTCATTGAAAATGCATTAAAAGAACTTTCTAATTTAATTGATACGAAAGTATTACAAATTCAACGTGATGCTGATTTTATGATTACATCATTACAACATGAATTTCAATGTGAAATGTTTAAATTACCAAAACAAGTGAAAGAAATGTCTTTAAAACGATTTCAAGAAGAATTTGGTGAAAATATTGATGCTGTAACTCGAAGTACATTAGCATCATCATTAAAAGCTGGTGAAAATAGAAATTTTAATATTCTAGAGAAAAATAATAACAATAATAATAGTAGCAATAATATACTGCAGAAGCCTGGTGCATCCACAGTGTTTCAGACCCCTGCTAATAACAAAAAGCAAAATCCTCCTGGTACTATTGCTCGACTTCCAAGGGAGGGAGAACAGATTGTCTCTGCGAATGGTTCTCCTTTAGGTGAGTTTAGTACTGTGAAGAAGCCTATGAAGGATGGTAATGGGATTATTCCTCAAACACCTGGCGTGTTCGTTCCTCTGAAATCAGGTGAGGTAGTAGACTTAGAAGCTGTCGATCCTGAAGATCTTACACAAGAAAAGAAAGAAGAAACCCTACAACAACTTGAAAGTATGATGAGTAATATGCAAGCTATGATGAATAAACTAAAGTCAAGAATGTAAAAACCGTTCTGAGCCTATCAGAGCACCACCACCCAGTTACTACATGTCTTATTCTTATTCATTGCTTTTGTACATATTCATCATCAAACGATAAAAGCTACTTCATAAACAATTCATTATATGAGAGAAAACCTCTCTTTAGACGTAAGAGATAGCGAAGGATAAATGGATTGTCTTCTCTCTTTTCCCCTCTCATTGTTTGTTTTGATTTGTTCCTTGAAAGTAGTTGACAGATAGTCCATACATTACCATCTTTTTTTGTTCTTCTTCTAATTAATAAGAGATATTGCATCATCGTTTGAAGTTATGTTAAATCATAGTGTTCATCCTATTATCTTCAAAGAGAGCACAAAGAAAAAGTATATTTGAAAAAATAAACAGAACTATCAATTACCACCCAACCATCACAAACACTAAAGTGAGGAAGAGATGATTCAAAGACTACAGGACTCAAAATAAACAGATCTATCCTACTTTTTAATCATCTTCTTCATCCATTTCCATTGCATATTCTTCATCATCGTCTTGATTCTTCTCATCTTGGCTAACCAGTGAATCCTTAATATTTCAGCATTGTAAGATAGAAGAAGAGCAAAAGGAACAGGAAGCTTACCTTCGACTCAGAGAATCTTATCTTTTTCGTAGATGATGAAGCCTTTGCCTTCGTGGCTTTTTTCGGGGTTTTGGCTGCACTTCCGTCAATTTTCTATGCTTCGGTAAGAAAACCTCATCGAAGACGAACGAAGAACACTTACAAACACAGCAGATGGTCTTGGAGGCTTTCCTCCTTTTCCTTTCACATCAAAAACCACCAAGTCTTCATCATCATCATCATCGACATTGTTATGTCTCTCCTGCTCTTCGTCATCGTCATCATCATCGTAGTTCTTCTTACTACCTTTTCGATTCGATCCGTTCACTCGCACAGAATCATATTCGAAGTCATCGTCATCGATGTCAATCTTCTTCCTACAAGAAAAAGAAGTTAAGAAATCCTAAAACGATTGATGCATTGTGGGAACTTACTTAGGCTTTGGTGTTCTTTTTGGTTTCGTCAGAGTTGCAGCAGCGACAGCTGTAGGTGGCAACAGAATTACTTTCGAAGTTTTCTTCTTTTTAACTGGTCGGATTTCTTCTTCATCTTCATTTTCTTCCTCAAGCATGGCCCCAACACCAAAGTAATCACGAATTTCATGATCATTATCAACGTCATCTTCAACGTTTTTCTTTCCAGGTTTCCTTTGTCTTTTCTTTCCAGCAGTCACCGCTACTCCATCAGCACTTTGCTCTTTCTTTGGTTTGGGTGTTGTCTTCCTCTTTTTCTTTGGTGTTTGCTCAGGTACATCATCAGCTTCAGGATCGGAGAAATGAGCTGACGAAGCATAAGCATAAGCCAAGTAATCATCGCCCGCATCAAGATCGCCGACTGAATCCAGTTTGGAAGATTTCTTAGTCGTTGATGCTTTCTTTGGTCGTCCCTTCGCAGCGCTGCCTTTCTCTGCTTTTGCTTTAGTTGCTGTTCCCTTTGGTGTTCGTCCTCTCTTCTTCGGTCTTTCGTCATCATCTTCATCTTCATCGATTACCAGCTCATCATCCTCATCATCCTCATCAATATCATCTTCGTCAAGCTCTTCCTCACTCTCATAGCGACCAGCTCTTCTTCCTCTTTTACCAGTCCCAGTTCCCGCATTCGCCTTCTTAAGAGATTTAGGAGTTTTCTTTTTCTTCGCTGAACGAGTATCCTCAACTTTATAAATATCTTGTCGACCACGACGACTTCGAGTTCCTTCAATCATAGATAACCAATCCTTAGCTTGAGTAATCTCATCTTCATCGAATATATCTTCCTTTAAAGTAATTCTTAGTAACAATTTCAAACAGACAGCTCTTTCATGTTCAGGTAATTGACTACGTCTTGATAAATCTAACATACCATCCATCATTTGTGCCAAATCTTTCATAAATTTTTCACGTCCACCAGAATCATCATCACCTTCACCTAACAAACCCGATTCATCTTTTAATCTTTCTAACATACTATCAGGTGTAACAAGATCAGGTAACACTTTCTTCCAAAAATCAGGATCATCGACATCAATTTCAGCATGTTCCTTTGCTGATTCACCAGTAAACATACGTTTATTCGTACGACCAGTTTTCTTTCTTTTATTTAACCAACTTTCTGTTTGTTGTGGATTGGATTCAACTAATACATGGGTACGCTGTTCAAGAATTTGTTCAATATCTTGTTCATAAAATTGTTTCATTTGTTCACCATCATCTTCAATTAATAAAGAATAAGCACCTTCTCGCAACAGTTTTTCCATTTCTTTCGCATCCATATTGATATTCTTTGGTGCACCATTCGGATTTGCTGCGGCAGCAGCCTCATCCCATTCAATGTCATTGAAATTTCTCGTCCCTAAAACTGCTTGTTCTAATCCTAATTTCTTTGACGCTCGTTCAAACATATCTGCTTCGAAAGATCGACGAGTAATGAGACGATAAATCTTGACATTTTTTGACTGCCCAATACGGTGACATCGAGCCATTGCTTGAATATCGTTCTGAGGGTTCCAGTCACTATCAAAGATAATCACAGTATCTGCTGCTGTGAGGTTAATACCAACACCTCCAGCGCGAGTAGAAAGGAGGAAAATAAAAGCATTCGGATCCTTATTAAAGCGATCGATTGATTTTTGACGATCGTTTCCACTAACACGACCATCTAATCTCGAACATGGATATTTCTTAAATTCACAAAATTCTTCGATAACGTCAATCATACGCACCATTTGAGAGAAAATTAATACTTTATGCCCCTCATTCCGTAATTTTGGCAAAAGTTTATCGAGCAACACCATCTTTCCCGAGGATGGAATTAAAACTTCCTCCATACGACGCCGCTCAAACTCTTGTTGATCAAACAATAACTTTGATCTCGCATTACCAGAAAGGATATTTGCAGTCTCCTCAATTTTTCCTTCAAGAGTCTCCATTTCCATCGTTTCAACACCATTAATCAGAAAAGGATGATTGCAACATTTTCTGAGTTCCATCTGAATATTCATAAGCTTTGGAATATTTCCTTTTAAATTTTGTACCAAAAACGAATGATTACGTTCGAAAATGGCACGGTAATACTGCTTTTGCACGGTAGTCAATTCAACATCAATAATGGTTTCTTCTTTTGGTGGGATATCCTTCGCAACGTCCTCCTTGACACGACGTAGGAGATGTGGTCCGATACGACGCTGGAGTGACTCAACTTGCTCTTGGGTTTGAATTTTGCCAAACCTTTGCTGAAATTTCTCTAAATCTGGGAATTTTGCAGGTTCAATAAAGTTTAACAGCGACCATAATTCGATTGTGTTGTTTTGTAGAGGCGTGCCGGTCATGAGAATTCGGTGCTGATAGCCGTAAGCGATTTGACCTTTCATGGCAACTGTTCGCATGCATTCTAAGAGCTTCGAATTGACATTTCTCAAGCGGTGAGCTTCATCAACTACAACAACTCGCCAAGGAATTTCCGCCAGTTCTTCATAATCACGCGTCAGATCATCATACGTGGTGATGAGAATATGAAACTTGAGCAGCCGCCTCGATCGACCTTTATAATACCATTCAAATTCACGGATAACATCTCTCATATCGCGACCGCCACCAATATCATGATAAAGGCAGCAATGCATGTTGCTCCACCCCTCGACTTCTCTTCGCCAATGCCCAATGGTTGACAGTGGGACGCAAATCAAAAAAGGGCCTCGAATACTTTCTACATCAAACAAATGCTCCAACATTGTTACAACTTGCACTGTTTTTCCTAAACCCATTTCATCAGCCAGGATTGAGGATCGCTTCATATACCAGCATCTCAATAACCAGTTCAAACCTTCAACCTGGTAATCTCGAAGGGAACCGCCATTCTTGTACTCTTTCGACTTTGTCGGTAATTTCAACTGCCATGATGTATCCTTTTTTTCTTCCTCTTCTGCGTCATCTCCATCATTCCCATTTTCTCCTTCCATTGCAGCAAGGAGGTTCTCTTCGTCTAGAATTTCTTCACTATATTTCCATTTAAATCCTCCGGCAGAATCGCGTTTATCCATTAACGCGGCAAAAATGTCAGCTGTTGTAATATTAAGAGCTCGAGAGGCGTGAACGACACCCGTCCAAGTCCTCAACAGCTGATTGGAGACCATATCATACTGTTCAATTTTCTTTCCACGATTTGCATTGGACAATCGATTGTTTTGATTGATAGGAGCGGTTTCAATGGCTAATTCCAACACGTACTTAACCCAGTCGGCTTTGATTGGAGGATACTCAGATTCGTTCACAGCTCGCAGCAATCTTGAGATCTTTCCCTCAGATTCATAAGTTGATCCTTTGGTGGCTTCCTTGTCTCCCTCTTCTTGTTCACCTTCAGCCTTTTCGTCTTCTTCCTCCTCCTCCTCTTCAGCTTTCTTCTTCTGAAGTTTCTTCAACTTTTGTAACTCTTGTTGCTGCTTCCTTTTTTGCTTACTAACCCTTCCATCGTCAGAACCGTCATCGTCATCATCTACTAATTCATCGTCGTCCTCATCTTCTTCCTCCTCTTCACCTTCATCCTGGTACTCATCGTCATCGTCATCTCCTACTCGATCATCATCGTCTGAAGACAGATCGGAGACAGTGTCATAAGAATCTACAGATTTAAAGTCATCGAAATCATCTTCACTATTGTAACTATTTCGTCGTTTCGCGTCAGGTTTAGGACCAGGAGGAAGTTTAGTCGACTCAATATACTTTCTCTCAGCCTGAACGATGTTGAATAAAACTTTTGCTGCGGCAGTTAATTCCCCATCTTCTTGAAAATTAACATTTCTCTTTGTTGCATCATCTTCACTTTTCACAGCAGTATCATATGCTTGTGCAGCTATTCTTTCATCTTCATACTCACCAATAACGACTTGTTGGTAATCTTTGTAATATAAAGCTGCCCATTTATCAACGTGATGAGTAGAAGGGAACACACCAAAGTAAAGCGATCGTTTTAATGGTAATCGATAAGACTTTTTCTTTGAATCCAACTTCTTATCGAAGTAATCAACAACCAAATTTTGCGTTTTCCCTTCAATGCAAGGTGGGATCCGGAGAAATCTTAAATAAACAAATGGTTGCGAAATATTTAGGAGTTTGATAATTTTCTCAAATTTTAAGTTGTGAACATACACCCCGTTAATGGCAACTAGGAAGTCACCAGCCTTTATTCGCCCAGTTCTTTCTATCGGTCCTTTATAACCTCGATTATCAGGCTTGAAACCTAAGACAATTAAATTATCGCGAAAATTGCCAACTCGCATACACAGGCTCTTTGATCCTTTCGCAATACAAATTTCAATCTCAGATGGGGCTTGATACCGCGATGGTAGATCGGGTCTTGTAGGATAGGGAGGAATAGGGACCTTCTCATGATCACGAGCTACAGAATATAACATATCAGACAATATTCCGCTAACAGCTGACTGAATCACATCTTTCGGGAGGAAAGCTCTCACAGGATCCTTTTCCACAGGTGGTCTCTTTTCTTCCTCTTCTTCGTCTGCATCAGGGTTACTTTCTTTTGACTCTGGATCTTTTTTCTCCTCTGTACCTTCGTTTTCCTCCACTACCATGCATGATTGTAAGGAGGAGTTATCCTCAGTGGCATTATCTCCTTCCATCCTATCACTTTCACCATCTTCTTTCTCAATCCGAGCGCTTAGTTCTTTGATTTTTGCGATTACATCGGCGACGGACTTTGGAAGAACAGATTCGACTTTATTACCGCGATTATAACCAAATGTTGCAGGACCGCTTTCATTAAGTAAGGACGCTGGCGGTAATTTGTTCCACTTCAAGAAGTGATAGGATCGAATCTGAGCATAGATCTGACCATCCAAATCTGTTATAGGATTCTCCTTCACTGCTGGATAATTGATTGTTTTCTTATCTTTAGCTAATTCGACTCCAATCTCCGCTTGTGTTAAAGGAGGTTCGTCAGGAGGAGAGTCATTCAATTTATGGTACTCAGCGATTTTCTCATCATCATTAATGTCCGCTGCAGTCTCCCAGGTACACTCTTTGTAAGACAAGCCACGCCATTTCACCAAATATTTCTTCTTCTTTACACGAATGACTTTCTTAAAAGTCGCACCATCTACCAAAGCACGCGCTTCTTCTTCCGCAGTTGCACTCATTACTTTCGAACCAGTTTGAGCTAGCCAAGTTAAACATCGAGAGCACATCCATGCATCTTCGGGTACCTTTGATAAAGGAGGCTTTAAGCAATAAACATGAAAAGAAGCATCACAATGATCACAGAGCATCATCTTCTCATCATTTTCATCCTTTAAACAAACACGACAAGATAATTCCCATGGTCTCGCAATAGGATTGGTTAAAGGCATCGTTCCGTCAGCAAAAGAATTAACCCAAGCTTGAAATAAGCGTTCAAACACCATAGATAAATAATTTGCGCTATGCCAGATAGGACTTTTATAAACGTTATAAAGCTTGCAGTTTCTCCAAATCTTTCTCATATCCTGAGCGAATTGTTTATATTGATTGTATTTATTATACTCATTGTTTTCTAATTTATTCTTCACGTCTGTCAAGCAAATGGGTTCTTCCACAATATCCAAATAATCTTCAAATTCTTCGGTGTCCACTGGTTCAATAAAACTAATAGCGTATGGATCTTCCATAATCTTTTCCAACACCTTTCGGCATCTCTCTACTGGATTAAAAATTTGGGAAGCACTTTTACCTACCAAATCTTCTGAATTAAGATTATTGCTACTGGCAGAAGTCTTCAATTCGCCTGAAGATTCATCTTGTTCAACGTCTTTCGCATGAGCTTTGATCTCATTTTGCACTTTCTTTTCCAAATCACGGACGACTGAGGAAGACGCAGCTAAATCATCAACAACTTCTTCAACCTCCTCTTCACGATAATCGAGGATAGTTTCGACTTCAACAAACGAAGGATCGATTTCGGCTTCTTCAGGCGCATTCGGATCCCCTTTATCAAGCTTTGTCAAATAACGTGTAAGTGCATTTTTACTCTTTTGGTTCATTGCCTCTATATGAAAAATAGCGATTACAGACGCCAAAAATGACTTCAAAGAACTGACCGATATCACCAGCCGACAACCATTGAACATGAGTGTAGGACATATTTTTGAACTTTATGAGATATTCATACTCATATTTTCCATCCATCGCAGTTAAATCAGCAAAGGCAACTGGGCCTTCGAGTTGGTTGAGATTGATAATATGAAAATGAAGAGCATTGACGAACCTGATGATTTCGTCCATCTTTTCCCTGTTTTCCTCGGTCTTCGCCCAAGAATACGATCGATGAGCAGTGAACCATCTTCTTCCTAAAAATCGTACAATGATTTTAAATCTAAAGCGAACACAGAGCGCCAATTTACTCACTCGTTCAGGTTCAAAAGGAAACTTATCACGGATTGATTGAGACTCTTGTTGAGCAGTGGTATTTCCCATAATCATACTTTTCGAAGTGAATTGGTAGTCGCAGAGTCGACACTCTCTCAATGAAACTGCAACTACGGCTCCACAACCTGGGCATTCTTTTGTTCTCTTTTGCTTTGATGCGGATTTTTTCTTTTTCTCATCATGATCAAACCCTTCGTCACTGGAACCATCAGCAAAGCCGAAATGAAAGTCTCCACTACAAAAGGGAAGTATGAATGAAGTTACAGCAACAATGTGAAGAGTTTTCTGCAACTAACCTAAACTTGGTTGATCGACGAGAACGTTTGCGACCACCATCATCAGCATCAACACCAGGTGTAGTTGGTTCACCAGGGTAACTCATGATTGAAGATTCTCAATGTCGGGTTTCAGTTTTCAATCGTTCGAATGATGATTCCAATGTTGCAAATTGACTTTCCAGTAAGGTTTTGGCAGAAATCAAAATTCAAAATTACAAAAAAAACACTGAAGACAAGCCAAAAAGAGTCGAAGTGGCTTTAACACTTGTACTGAGTCATAAAAGTTATATAAACCACTTACAAAAGTATGATTTATTATTTTTAAAGAAATAGGATTTTAAGAATTTCTAGTTTTTCATAAATCCCAATATTTAGTTTTTCATTAGTTTATTACGACTTGTTCCTAAAGTTGAAGGAGGTGAAAAGAATTTTGGTTTGAGAGAGTTTCATTGAGAAGATGTTATCGGAAGATATTTTTGAAGAAAAGGCATCCAGTACAAAGCCACCAACATCAATGATACCCCGCCAGCCATCGCATTATTCCCCTAAGCCGAGATATGTCATCAAGTTCATTTCTGCTGAAGATATTCCTGCCTCAACGGATTTCCTGAGTACCAAGATCTACGCTCGAGCCTATTTGAGTATCACAGCTCCAATTTCTGACCATGGTACTTTCGAATTAAAGTGTATTTCAGAAATGGTGTACACTCCGCGAAGAGTGGACTGTACTGCGGTGACTTGGAATAGTTTCCGTGATTTTCGAATCGATCCACCGCCAGATGCAATTCTCAACGTTGACATGCTTCAATCCTCTTCAGATCCCTCAAAGCCTGATCAATTGATAGGAAATATTCATATTCCAATTTCTACAATCGAGAACGGCGAAGTAAATACCTTTTACTTCATCAATCACAAGGTAAAAGAAACATCTTTTGTTTTAAGTTCTTGGTTGATCCTCCATTTTTCAGAACGATCGAAAGAGAAATCCTAAGTTTTCCATAACATTGCAAAGGACATGGATAAATTCAGAGCCCCCAAGAAGAAAAACCTTTTTCCTCATCCGTCATGGACAATCAAAGTGGAACGAAGCTCAATCAAAAATCAACATTGGCGGAATGCTTCTTGACCGCGACCATGCTCTCACCGAATTAGGTGTAGAGCAAGCAGAAGCATTAAATCACCGTTGGAAAGAATTTGAGGAGATTAGGCATGCTGAAATAGCTCATAGCCCGAAAAAGGCTCAACGTCCTCTGCCAGAGAAGAAATCATCACCAACAAACTGTGTATTTGGAAGTAAGATCTTATGTTCTTTCTTTTCCTTACTTTTGCTTATTTTCCTGAATTATAGATCTTCTAGATGGTTACGACGAAGAACCTCCCCAACAACCTGTATTAAATAAAGGGACATACCCGGATCAGCACAGTGTTTTCGATTTTATGAATGATGATTTCCCTCCTAATCCTCCTGCTACGTCTCTTCCTGCTCCCATTGATACATCCCTCAAGTCACCCCTGCAGTCCAAGAGCGACGAGCAATGGGATGACGCGGACCTAGCTGAAAGTATCTGGCGCTTCAACGAAGCTGTAGATGTTAGTGACAATGACGGGGTTATTGATTTCGGAGATGGCAATGGCGTTGCTGAAGATGATGACGATGATGACGATAAATTTGAAGAGCGATTAACTCGTCTCAGTATGACTCGCGCATTTTCCAAGAATAACCGCCCGTCCATTGCCCGCTCAAGTAGTGAGAATGCAGATGAAGCAAAAGAAGAAAATGAAGATAGAATGAGTAAAAATCGTTTATCAGCATCAGCAGAGGAGTTATTACGTGATTTACATAATTCAAAGCTGCAAATCCAAGGATTGGACCAAAATATTGAGAAAAGAAGGAAAGAATTTATGAGGCTCTTTCTTCATGCTGATCGTATTTATTCATCTCCTCTCACAAGAGCTCTCGAGACAGCTGTTGTGTCGATGGAGGGCCATCGAGCACTTCAAGGAAGCGGCATAACTTTATACAGGTAAATTCATTCACACACGGTTTTATCATAGACTTAGCTGAATCTACCCTTCTTTTAGTATGATTCGTGAGATCAAGAAATTGGGCGGATTAGACACTGTCGGAGTTGAATGCGGTGATGGAATTTCGAAAAGATTGCGATCTGAGTTAGGACAAATCGTTGACCCAAGGCGACTTGAACAACTACTCAAAATTTCTCTTGAAGTAAACGATGCGGATCAACCTTGGTGGACCGCGATGACTTCTAATGAGAAAACACCAGAGCAGCAAGAGCGAGTGAGAGAATTTCTGACCTTTGCTAGGTATACCGACAGTAAATTACCTGTTTTTGTTGGACATTCTTTATTTTTCAAAGCTTTTTATTCGAAAAGAATTTCCAATGAATTATTATTAAATCGTCAGTCATTATCCGAAAATTTGAAGAATTTTCGTTTGTCCAATGCGTCAATGTTAGCTGTAACAGTAAAGTTCGTTGAAGTTGAGAATGGTCAATCTGATGCGATGATTATTGACGCAGATCTGATCTTTGGCGGTGGATTTCATGGTGTTCTAGAAGATGGTCATCATCACCATAATGGAGAAAACGGTGAAGAAAGTAAAAGTGCAGGTTCTTCCTATCGCTCGAATTTCTTTGACTCTCCATTAAAATTAGCAAGTTCCCTCGAGACAAGTGGTCAAAGTATTCAACAAGTATTCAATTCAATTAATTCAAAAGAATTTCATTCGAATCTTCAACATGAATTAAAACAAAAGAAAGAAGCTATTACTAAAGGTGTGAAGAAATTATCAGAGAAGATCTATGATTTCTTTGATGCATAAATTGTTTGTATTGTTTTTTTGTCGTTTTTCCTTCTGTTTCTTTTTTGTTTTGGAACAAGGTATAGTCTTGAAATGTGATAGCCAATGAACTCTTTTCTCAGAATAGAATTCTATTATTTATTGAATGAAATTTTCGTCTCATAGTAAAAGTACAATTATGAGTCGCTTTTTTCTTCTCCACTGCAATAGCCATTTGTAAATAGTCAAAAAGATCAAGTATTAGTGCTGTTAACAAAGTTGTTTGACTTGTTGATTTGGTTTAATTGAGTTTTGTTTTGAACTGAAATATCTAGTCATTTCGATTGTGTGAAATACTTATCTCTCATTGAAGTAATTGAATAGTACAAAGATCATTTGAAAAAAGAAAATTTAAGAAAAATATTTGTCGAATTAAAGATTGGAAATTTAATTTAAATATTTTTATTTAGGAGTTGTCTATGGTCGTAGTTCAGGTGAACCAAAGCGTATTGTTCCATCCCCTCTCATGAACTTCTGAATTATTGAATTTTGTAGTAGATATTCAATTACTTCATCAATTGAATGACCTTTACTCTTTGCTGGAAGAACTTTTGACATCTGTAGAGTGACCGCTTCGATCTCTTTCGGATCTAACACAGGATCACCAAAATAAGCCGCAGCACTATTCACAGCTAATAAAGCTTTCTTAATATCAGCACGTAAAAGAGCACCATTCCCTTCAACATCATAGATTGAAAAGGCAAATTTTAACTTTTCTCGTACATTAATTGATAATAGGCAAACTGCGGCACTTGCTAAATAAGCTTTATAATCGACAACATTATGTCCAGTTTCATCAAATAAGATAAATAATTGGTTAAATAATTCATGATCTGGTGGTGAAAACTTATCTAAAGGTTTTAAGATTTGTGTTTGTAACTCTTCTCGACTTATCTGATCTGATTGCTTCTCTGATGAAATTCGGCGAGTATTTGTGAGTATTTTCTCAAACGCTGGCAATTCTATATTTGGTGTAGTGACAGCAAGTGCTGTAATACCTAATTTGGATGCTGGAATTCCGATCTCATTCCCCATCTTTCTTTCTTCTTTCTTCTTTCCTTTGTTATAAATGAACGAAACGTTTCATCTTTCGGTAGATACCGACCAACACGCCGAATTTGCCGATGTTTACCGGTTAACCGATAGTGTTTTCTTTGTCATTCAATTTTATTTTGATTTTCTCAGTTTTATCTCGATAAATGGAAGAATCAGAAGACTTTCTTTCGTTTACTTCACCTCAGTCGAACGCCACTCCAAAGGCATCACGTGTGAGTACGACGACGTTACAGCTGCTGGAAGACGATGACGAAGTATCACCAACTCCAAACCCTCCAACACCTAACAAACCATACAATACCATACTTAATACAATCATCCCACCCTGGATTACTGATCGATCCAAAAATTCTTTAGAGAGGAAAGCGCCTCCTCTTGTTCGCCTTCATAACGAGATTTTACAATTCTGTCAGTTTATTTCGCCAACGAAGGAAGAACTTGCTGCAAGAATCAAAGCAATAGATGAAATTAAGAGAGTCGTCCTTTCTCATTGGCCTGAAGCAAAGGTGCATGTGTTTGGCTCTCAATTAACGAACATTCTTCTACCTTCGAGTGATATTGACATTGCAGTGTTAGATGTACCAATCGCACCTGATGAAACCGTCACCGATGCTATTCTCTCACTAACAGATCGTATTCGACATTCGATACCTGTAAGCTACCTAGAAGCAGTGGTAAATGCAAGAGTGCCGATCATAAAATATGATCACGCTGAGAGCAATCTCTCAGTGGATATCTGCATCAACCATGATAGTGGACTGAGAACTGGTGAATTAATTCTAAAAGCAAGCGAACAGTATCCTCCACTAAAACCGTTATCTCTTGTTCTTAAAACTTTCCTGGTAAGTAACAAAGAGCAATTTACACGTGCCTTGTTCTCATCATTTTAACATGAAATAGACACAAAGGAAGTTAAATGAGACTTATACAGGTGGCATCGGATCATTTCTTCTCTCATCGATGGTATTATCCTTTTTGCAACATAAGCAGAAGACTTCCTTTTATAGTGATTACTATCCTGTCTGGAATCTTGGTGCTTTACTTTTAGAATTCTTTCATCTTTATGGAATATCATTTAATTATTTCCATACAGGTATTTCCATTAAAGGTGATGGTAAATATTTTCCTAAATATACCTTTAACCAAGAGAAGTATTATAATTTAGCAGTCAATGGTTTACATCATCAATCAGGTAATAAGAATAAGAACAGTAGTGGTAAGAAGAGAAAATTCGATGAAGTAGAAAATAATACAAATAATACTCCATCTTCCATGAATAAAGATAGACCAGGTTTATTTTGTGTAGAAAATCCTGATGCACCAGATCAAGATATGGGTAAAAATAGTTATCAAATGGCGAAAGTTCGTCGATCGTTTGAACATTCTTATCAATTATTAACAGTTGCATTAAATGATCCAAAACAATTATCATTTTTGTGTTATATTATACGTGGTAATGATCCATTATTTGTTGATAGAAAATTTTCGACTTAACCTAAGAACAGAAATCTAAATAGATTAATTAATTGTAAATTTACATTTCAGCGAGATAAAGGGTGTGCTTCCAAATACCGGTAAATACCGGTAGTTCCTCAACGTCTTTCATTCCGATATAAGATATACGATTATAAGATCATAACTATCAATTGATATTCTTGAAAGAATGGTGAAGTATTTCTGTGATTATTGTAATGCGTATCTTCCTTCGCACTCTCCCTTCGCTCGCAATGAACATCAAAGAGGTAGATAAGTTCAAATAAAAGGAGACCTTCCTCTCCTCCCTATACCCGCTCCTTTTTCTTTTCTCGCTTAAAGGTAAGCTAACTCGTCTTTTTTGTGTTTTTTGTTGTGATGTTGAATGTAGGAAAACCACATAGGGCGAATTATCGTGCCTATTACCAGCAATTCTACCGTCAGTGGTGTGTGGAGCAACAACTCAAACAATACCACCAGCAGCTAGTGCAACAGCTCGCTTATATCTCACACAAGACTGTAGAAGATATTTCTGTTGCTGCTGGTTCTGCGATTTCAGAAGAAGTTGAAGGAAGAAAGCGTACCTTTGATGAGATGAACTCAAGCTCTTCGAATGAGAAGCAAGCCAAAGCGAAGCCTTCAAAGTAAGAGATTGAATTAGTAGTAATTTGTGTCTCGGTATTCTCCGCTGAAAGTGTTTCGAATGCGGTTAAGAATTTAAACCTAAACTAACTCCCAAAACCCAGAAGTGTTCAACAATCTCTCGCTGTATTCATCTCATCTCACTAGGCTTAATTGCGCTTTATATATTTTTTGCAAAAGATGAATTTGTTATATACATTACAAGGAAAGCATTCTGTTAAGGACTATCAATACTAATACCATCAGTTGCAAATTCCTATAAAAAAGACATCAATATGCATCAGAAATGCTAAAAACGAATATATCTTACCGGATCTCGGACTGCTCGTGATTGTAAGATGATCGGTGTGATGCGACCATCTCCTTTACAGTTCAAACACATCACCATACCCCTTCCTCCGCACAACTCACAGCTTTTATTTCCAACAGTTGCGCTTCCACAACAGGCTGCGCAAAGCATTTCTCCATTGCCCAAACAATAAGGACAATCATCCAATCCTTTATTAATTAGACGACGAATCTCAACGATCACAGCGACTGACATCACTCCAATTGTACCACCAACGAACGCCTGAGAGAATCCTTCAACATTGGTGAGCAAGGAGTCTTGAAGCCTAACTTTCTTTCTCGCCTGCCTAGACAGTAGTCTAGCTGAGGACTGCTCCTTGTTTATAAACGATCTTTGGTGATTTCGTGAATATTTTTCAAAGATTGGAGATTTGAATTGAAATCCAAGGATAGAACTCACAAATAGACTAATAAATAAGAGAAGAATAGAGGTAATTGTGGTTGGATTAAACTTCATCCTTCATCTTCAAAAGAATGAAAAATCCTGCACCTCTGCTATAACGCGAGAAATATTTCGGTTACTCGCAATAGGGGAGAAAAGTGCACAAATGAGAGATCGAGCTATGAATCAATAAAAAGAAGTTACATCGACTCCTACGAATTAAACTCAACACTATCTAAATTAATAAAAGATCCAAAATCAATTTCATCACTATTCTTCCATTCATCTAAGTTAATAATAAGATTGTGAGAATCATCATCATTAATCCTTTCGAACTTACCTTCATTTACACTCTCTATTTTTGCTTTCTTCGTAGGTTGTGTCGAAGTAGATTCATCATCGTCATCAAACATTGAGAAAGAGACCTGAGCTTTATATTTGGGCTTTACTTTCCTTATCATCACGGCTGTTGCACCTGTTAGATATCCTTGACTCTTCCATTCTGCAATCTGTTGGGATGTATATGGTCCATATATCACTTCATCAGCTCCTTTATATTCCCAAAGGACTGTAGAGGCGGAGATTGCTTCATATGACATGCCATAGATTCCACTCAAACCATTCGCTATGAGCTCATCAGCGATCTCCGTCACTCGATCAATCTGAGGACGATTCTTCTTAGATATTTCATTTATTTCTTTTTGCGTAAGCTTCTTCTTTCCATCAGTCTGACCATTCTCTGTGTCATCATGATTCTTCTGTGTTCTTCTCTTTATCGTGTTGGATGTTTCAGCTAACAGCATCACATCAGAATTGAGGGAACTAAAGAGGCAAGGATAGAACTTACATGATTTCCCACTCAATCTTCTTAAAGTGGTGGCGATCTTCTCAGAGGGTAACATGAGGGTCAATAACTCCTCCTTTAACTCCTGTGTGCTTTTAATAGGTTTCTTTGCTTCCTCTTCTTCATCATGTTTTCTCTTCTCTAAAAGCTTCTTTTCTGCTACTGCGGCTTCACCAATCGCTGCTTCGACCGTCGCCTCATCGAGACCGGCAAGCCACGCATCGACCTCTCCTTTCTCCTTCTTAAAGACATAGTTCATGTTCTCATCGAAATATCCTGAATCGCGCTCATTTCTGAGATTAAATGGCTCTATAGGGACTCCAATTTCATTGTACTATCCAAACAAATAAGAATAAAGCAAGCATTAACAACGGTTTGTTACTAACCTTTTCTTTCCCTTCATCTTCTTCGCCCTCAACAACTCTTCGAAGAGGAGCAGCATCTCTTTCATCATCTTCATCATCATCATCGATCTCATCAGCTAAGGCTGTTCGCTTCGATGTTACTGCATCTTTGAAGGTATGAATGTTCATATTATAGTATTGATGTTGTTGTTATTTGAGGAGGGATTTTTATAATTATACATCACATTGTTAGTTCCCTTCAAATAAATGAAACAACTCACAAAGAAAGACACAGAAGAGATCTCTGAATCGCCTGCTGCAGAGAAGGAGAATGGGGCTAAAGGAATTTGTGATACAGTCTCTCTTCTGAAAAATGAAGATTCTTCTGTTTTGAAACATCAGTTTTGGCTTACTCGAATCATATTCCTTCGATACCTG
>VFQN01000373.1_pt1 | contig 88642 bp, 84 predicted proteins | sample 3512371 | NCBI WGS metagenome assembly VFQN01 (sample SAMN10412370, study PRJNA504923) | tailings metagenome | isolation source: Replicate 2 from Balatoc abandoned mine | place: Philippines: Itogon, Benguet | collected 2017-08-28
GGCGTAGGGTTCACCGCGCAGGGCAATTTCGTCGGTTCCTACTATCGCCAGACGCCCGACGCGCGCGCCTCACGGGCCGCATGGATCCTCGATGGCATCGCACCTGACGAGTTGATCGGCGGATTCGGGCTATCGGGCCATGGCGCTGCGGGCTTCGAGCTCGATCGTGCCGACAAGCGCCTCGGTACGCCGTCGCACGCCGTCATCCTCGCGTCGTCCGAGGGGCACGAGCCGGAGGCGCCGTGGGTGCTGGTGCCCGAGGAGCAGCTCACGCACCTGACGACGGTTCCGGGTTTGCCCGCTAACGAGCTGATCCGTGCCGATCTCACTTTCTTCGAGACGCCAAACAACGGTGCGGTCTTCTCGACCGGTTCGATCACGTTCTGCGGATCGCTGCTGCACGATGGCGGCAGTAACAACGTGTCGCGACTGATCCGCAACGTGCTGGATCGCTTCCTCGATCCCGAGGCCAAGTTCCCGATGCCGGAACTTTGAGCTCATGCCTTGCTGAGTACGGCGGTAAGACGATCGAACGTGCCGCCGTAGCCCTCGTTCAGTGAGGTGAACATCGCCTCGAAGGCCTGGACCTCGGGCCGCGTTGCGCCGTGCGGGCGGGCGCGCAGCGTCAGTGTGGTCTTCGCTGCCTTACTCGCGAAGCTCACGTCGTTGAGGATCTCGAGGGGGATCGTGGCGCCGAATGGCGCCCGCGTGATGCCACAGCCTTCGTTCGAGAACGAGTTCAGCCACACGATGCGCTTGCCGGTCTCGATGCTTCGAAACAGGAAACGCCCCCACATCGCCGAGCCGTCCGGGAAGTTCATGGCATAATGGAAGAAGCCGCCAGGGCGAAACTCGAAGGTCGCGACCTTGATCGTGCAGCCCTTCGGTCCCCACAAGGACTGCATCTGCGCAGCTTCGCTCCAGGCCTCCCAGACGCGATCGCGCGGGGCATCGAATGCGCGCGTGATGACGAAGGTCCCGTCAGCTTCTCTTGAGCGAGCGGCGGCCGGCATTGCGCTTTCCTTTCGTTGCGGTCGCGCGCGCCTTCAGATGCGCGTCGAGGCGATCGAAGCTGTCTTCCCAGAGATGACGATAGGCATCGATCCATCTGGCAGCCTTCTTCAGCGGGGCGGTCTCCAGCCGGCACGGCCGCGTTTGCGCCGCGCGGCTGCGCGAGATGAGGCCGGCGCGCTCCAGCACCTTGAGATGCTTCGAGATCGCGGGCTGGCTCATGTCGAATGGGGCCGCAAGCTCGGTGACGGTCGCCTCGCCCCGCGCAAGGCGCGCGATGATGGCCCTTCGTGTCGGATCGGCTAGCGCCGCGAATGCGGCATCGACCGGCTCTTCCTTCATCACGTGCCCATATGGTTATATATCCAAATAGTTATTTAATGGGGATGATCCGGTGCGTCAACGTGGTGCCTTCATCAGGGTCGCCGATAGGAAAAAATTCTGATGTGGCAAGCAATTGTACGCGCGTCAGCAGAAGTGCGGCATTCGCGCACGCCTGGAATTTAGTTCTTATTGTCGACACATCCCGCGCTACTTTGCCCTCCGACGCCGACCCGTGCGGGTGGCAGTCGTTGGTCGCGCCGCATCCTCGCGGTTGGCGACCGCGTGGTGCGCGCTGTGCGCGGCCACTCCATACAGTGCCGACGGCTCTTGACGTCGTGCGGCGCGCTTCCAACCGAGACAAACCCTGGAGTGTTAAATGATCAAGCGGATCACATCCGTTTCGATGGCTGTTGCTGTGTTGGCTGCGAGTTCCTGGATCGCGGGGCAAGCCGAAGCGCGCGGATCGAGAGGCGGTGCCTCTGCGTCGAGAACGTGCCTGACGAGCGCGGCTCGCGGCCTTCTCTCACGGATCGAGCAGCGGTTCGGCGCGGTGCAGCTCATTTCGACGTGCCGTCCCGGTGCGCGCATCGCCGGAACGGGTCGAATTTCGCGGCACGCCAGTGGCAATGCGATCGACTTCAACGCAGGCGGTCGGAAGAGTGCAATCGTCAACTGGCTGATCGCCAACCATCGCTCCGGCGGGACTATGACCTACGCGGGCATGAGCCACGTCCATGTCGACATCGGCGCGCACTTCGTGTCGCTCAACAGCGGCGGCAGGTCGCGCGTCGCGTGGAGCAGCCGCAAGTGGTCGAACCGCATGGCGCTCGGCGCCTCGGTTTCTCGGGGCTCCGCCGGCCGCTCATATAAACGCACGCGCAGCGCGGAGAGCTACGACGCCGAGCCGACGCGGCGCACACATGGTCCGGCGCGCCACGCGGCCGAGCCAAGCCGCCAGCACGGGATCGATGAACCCAAGGGCTGATCGATCTTCAACCGCGGCGTTCGTCCGGGCGCCGCGCGGTCTAGTGCATGGGGCCGGCCGAACCTTGTTCGGCCGGCCATTGCATTTTCGACGCATTCGCAACCTCAACTTGACAGGTGACTATTTAGTCACCTATGGTCTCTCCCGTGACGGACGACGACATCGTATTCAAAGCGCTTGCTGATCCGACGCGTCGCTTCCTCCTGGATCTCTTGTTTCAGCGTGACGGCCGCACGCTCAAGGAACTCGAATCCGGGCTGGAAATGACTCGTTTTGGCGTCATGAAGCATTTGAGAATTCTCGAGGATGCCGGTCTCGTCGTCGCGCGCCGGTCCGGACGCGAGAAGCTGCATTTTCTCAACCCGGTGCCGATCCGAATGATCCACGACCGGTGGATCGACAAGTTCCGCGAACGCGAGGTCTCGGCGCTTCTGGCGCTCAAGGCCGAGCTCGAAGAGAAGGACGGCTAACCGTGACCGATAGGACGACGACGCAAGTCTACAAGATCGTTATCAAGGCGAGCGCCCAGGCGATCTGGGACGCGATCACCAAGCCGGAATGGACCGACCGCTACGCCTACGGTGGGCGCGCCAGCTATGAGCTCAAGAAGGGCGGGGACTACAAGCATCACGCCAGTGCCGAGATGAAGTCCTTCGGGTTGCCCGATGTGATCATCGTCGGCGAAGTGATCGAGTGCGATCCGCCGCGCAAGCTCGTGCAGACGTGGCATCCGCTCTTCTCGCCGGAGATGATCGCGGAGCCGCATACCCGGCTCACCTATGAGATTGTCGAGAGCAAGAGCGGCGGCGTCTGCACGGTCACGCTGACGCACGACGTGACGGGTGCGCCCCTGGTGGCCGGCATGGTCCCCGGCAGCAGCGACTCGTCTGGTGCCGGCGGCGGTTGGCCGTGGGTGCTCAGCGATCTCAAAACGCTTCTGGAAACGGGCGAGCGGATGCCGGTTTGAGCGGACGCTTGCCGCACCTTGAAGCTTGGGCCTGGATCGGCTGTTTCATGGAGCGCGCGTGGCGCGATAGCAACGCCCGCGCGGAAAGCGGTGTCGCTCAACGCTAATTCGCCATCGGTCTCTTTGTCCGTGCGTCACGCCGCCGTAAGGATTCGTGTCGGCGATTTTCACAGACGGAGACACCCAATGATCAGGCTGCATCGGATTTTCCTTGCGACGACGGCGGCGGTGCTGGTGACCGGCGGCGTGATGAGCACGGGTGCGGAAGCGAAATGCGTGCGGGCTGGTGCCCAGGCCACGATGATCACCGAGGATCTTGCGAAGTACTCGGCAACGACCGTGCTCAAGAATTCCATCGCGATGAAGGGTGCGAAGGCCAGGGGGGCCGTCGTCGTGAAGTGCACTGGCGGGCCGGTCCTGCCGACGTGCACGGCGCGCCAGTTGGTCTGCAGCTGACGTAACGTAGAACTTTGCAATCGCGCGGCGTGAGACGGGAACCTGTCTCACGCCGCTTTGCTTAGTTCGCCCCCGCGAACCGCTTCGCTCGCACCGTCGCCGTGATTTCGTGGGCGAGCATGCCTTCCTCGTGGCAGACGCGCGCGATGACTGGCGCTGCTTCCAGTGCGGCGCGGCGCGTGAGACGCTGATAGGTGACCGTCTTGATGAACTTGCCGACCCAAAGGCCGCCGGTGTATCGCGCGGCGCCGGCGGTCGGCAGCGTGTGGTTGGTGCCGATGCCCTTGTCGCCATAGGCCACGGTCGACTCTTCGCCGACGAACAGCGAGCCGTAGTTCCTCAGCTTCTCGAGATAGTAGTCGTCGCGTCCCGTCTGGATCTCGAGATGCTCCGGCGCGTATTCGTCCGACACCGCGATTGCTTCGTCGTCGCCGCCGTCGACCACGACGATCTCGCCCCAGTCCGCCCACGACCGCGAGGCGACCTCGCGCGTCGGCAGCGTCTTCAACTGCAGCTCGATCTCGGCGAGCACGGCGCGGCCCGTCTTTTCAGATGTCGTCACCAGCCACGCCGGGCTGTCGGGGCCGTGCTCCGCCTGGCCCAGCAGGTCGGTTGCGACCAGCGCCGGATCGGCGGTGTCGTCGGCGATCACGAGTATCTCGGTCGGCCCGGCGGGAAGATCGATGCCTACCATGCCGAAAAGCTGGCGCTTGGCTTCCGCGACATAGGCGTTACCGGGGCCGGTGATCATGTCGACGCGCGGCATGCCCACGCAGCCGTAGGCCATCGACGCCATCGCCTGCACGCCGCCGAGGCAATAGATCTCGTCGGCGCCCGAATAGTGGAGCGCATAGAGCGTCTGCGGGTAGATGCCGTCGGGACCGCGTGGTGGAGCGGCGGCGACGATGCGGGGAACGCCCGCGACCTTTGCGGTGCCAACGCTCATGATCGCAGCCGAGATCAGCGGATATTTGCCGCCGGGAATGTAGCAGCCGGTTGTCGAGATCGGGATCAGTTTCTGGCCGAGCAGCACGCCGGGTCTCAGCTCTACCTCGAATGCCTGCAGGCTTTCCTTCTGTCGCTTGGCGAACTCCGTCACCTGCGCATGGCAGTACGCGAAATCCTCCTTGAATGTCGTCGGCAGGGCGCGAGTCACCTCGTCGATACGCGACTGCGGCACCCGGAACTCGCCGGTCCATTTGTCGAGATCGCGAGCGTAGCGGCGGACTGCTTCGTCCCGGTGCTCGGCGACGTCGGCGATCATGCGACGGACCGTGGCCTCCACTTCGGCGTTGCGCGGCCCGACCTGCAGTGCGGCGCGTTTGAGATAATGGCGAGCCACGTTTTCCTCCTCTGCTTCTGTACCGACCGACGAACGCACAAACGCTATCGTATCTCGGTTCCCGACGGAAATGCCCCGTGCCCCGAACCTTGTGGCGTGCGTTCAGGCATCCCGAAAAGCAAACATCCCGACGCGGAGGCCGGGATGCTTGCATGAGTTCAGTGTCAGGCCGGGCAGCGGCTCAATTCACCGCGCGCCCCTGCGGCAGCAGCTTCAGGATGCCTTGCGCCGCAGCGCCCGCGGCCGCATCCGCCGTGGTACCCCACGCGCTGTCGAGCGAACCCTCGGGGATGTCGTTCTTCTGCGACACGGTGCCGAGCGAGCGGCCCTGCGGGTCGCGCACGAGCCAATCGATCTGGATCGACTGCTTGCCCTCGGCAGGGGACCCCAACGCGACCTTGCCCTCGATCCGGTACGACGCGCCCGGCCGGTTGGCGAGGGTAACGCCCTGCCGCGACAGCTCGCGCTGCAGCGCGCTCGAGAGGGCGGTATTGCCATCGCCCGGCGCGCCGGTAACCGCGGGCACGATCGCTGCGATATCCTGTGTCGGGAGGCTGGCGGTCGCCGGGCCGCGTGCCGCCACGGGCTCAGGTGCCGGTGTCGCCGGGGCGGCAGACGCGGTTCTGGTCGGTGCCGAGTCCGTAGCGGCCGGTGCCGCGGCGATCGGCGTTCCACCCGCCGGACGGTTTGCAGCCAGCCATGTCGCCAGCGACGCGGTTGTTTTTTCAGCGATGGTTTGCGTGATGGCGGGTGTCACCGCCACCCACGGGTCCTTGGCGGCACCGGCCGGCGCCAGTTCCTCGCCAGTGACACGATTGACGCGCTTGCCAGTCGGATCGGTGAGATCCCAGATGTAGGAGATCTTGGTCTGCGAGCGATCCTTCGACGCGACGACGTAGCCGCGCAGCGTGTAGTCGTTCCGGGCATCGCGATCGTTGATCAGCGTGATGCGCTGACGCTCACCCGATTGCACGATCTGCTCGGCGATCTGCCGCGAGACGGCGTCAGGCGCCCCGATCACCGGCGCGAGCGTGATGCGCGCCAGTGGCGTCTGCTGCACCGGCTTGGCCGGCTCAGTTGTCGCGACGGCTGGGCCCGATGAAAATCCGCTGAGAATGGATCCACTTGTCTCGCAGCCCGCCAGCGCCAACGACGCGGCGACCAGCGCCACCGGAATGTATGACCGCGCCTGGCTCCATCGCGCCCGGTCCAATGATGTCGTCGCAGCGTCGAAGTTCGTCACGTTGACGCCCCCTTGATTATGAACCCGCTGACAACCGGCGACCGACTTACGAACATGGCGGTCTCGAGCCTTCACCCCCGACTCCGGTACCCTCTGGCGAATCCTGTAGCCGCTGGTACATCGACCGTCCAGACGGCGACGCCAGCTTTCCTGTTCCTCAAGTAGCACTTAGCCCGCACTTGACGGGGAAACTGTGGAAAAGTTAGAGCAGCACGATGGCGGATATTTGGCGCCCGTAGTCCACCTCGAGGCGATGCGTCGTGCGACGATAGCTGAACAAGTCCGGCTCGTGATGATACGTACACCGTGATTGACTCTCGACGTGGCCGAGCCCCATGCGCTCGAGGCGGCTAAGCACATAGGCCGGAAGATCAAAATACGGTCGCGGCCCACCCTCGATCCGTCTGAAATAAGCGCTATTATCCAATGACTTGTCGATGAACGTCTGCTCGAACTCGGGTCCGACCTCGTAGGCCTCCGGCCCGATGCAGGGGCCGAGTACTGCTCGGATCGAGCCTCGCCGGGCGCCGATCCGCTCCATCGCCGCGACCGTGGATTCGAGGATGCCGCCAAGGGCGCCTTTCCATCCGGCGTGCGCTGCGGCGACGACCCGCGCGTCCGGATCGGCGAACAAAACCGGAGCGCAATCGGCCGCCAGAGCCGCGACGGCGAGGCCCGGCGTGCCGGTGACGAGGGCGTCGGCCTTGGGCATCGAATCGAACGTCCAGGGCTCGCTGACCACGATTGCATCGGTGCTGTGGTGCTGGTGGCAGGTGACGAGATGGGTGGCCTCGACGCCGAGGTGGCCGGCAACGCGGCGCCGGTTCTCGGTCACGGCCGCCCGATCGTCGCGCGACCCCGGCCCGCAGTTGAGCGAGGCGTAGATGCCTTCGGAAACGCCACCGCGTCGGGTGAAAAAGCCGTGCGCCATGCGGTCGATGGCCGCCAGCGCGGGCGATTGGATCGGCTCGAGCATCCCCGTACCTTAAGCCATTTGTGCGAGTAGCGGATCGAGCCGGCCCGCGCGCTCCAGCGCGTAAAGCTCGTCGCAACCGCCGACGTGGGTGTCGCCGATATAGATCTGAGGGACCGTGCGGCTGCCCGACATCTCACGGAGTTCAGCGCGCTCGGCCGATTTGCCGGTCAGGTTGATCTCCTCGAATTCGACGCCTTTCTTGGACAGCAGGTCGAGCGCCGCCTCGCAATAGGGGCACCAGTCGATCGTGTAGATGACGATTTTGCTCATTGAGGGCGGCGTCTCGCTGAAGTGGCCGTTTATCTTTTTGGATAATGTAGGTGCTCGGGCGCGCAATTGGAAATGCCATGCCCTGGGTGCTGGCTCGCCGTCCACGCAAAGCTCGCGATGTGCTCAGAGATCGACGCGGCGGGGATCCGCAACCAGAGCGGCCGCCAGCACATCAATTCGCCGGGCGCCGGCTGCCCGGAGTGCCCGCGCGCAGGCCGAGACCGTAGCTCCGGTGGTGATCACGTCGTCGACCAGGACGATCGCGGCGTCGGACACCCGCGCCCGGGCGCTGGCAGGAACGGCGAAGGCGCCCGCGACATTCTCCGCCCGCTGGCGGGCGCTCGATCCGACCTGTGTCGGCGTGGTCCTAGTCTTGCGAAGCAGCGACGGGTCGAACCTCACGCCACTCAGTCGCGATACTTCGCGGCCCAGCAGCGCGGCCTGATTGAATTGCCGACGGATCAGCCGCCATCGCGTCATTGGCACCGGTACGATCAGGTCGGCATCGGCCAGCAGCTCGGCACCGGCGCCCGCCATCCAGCGGGCGAGAAGGCGGCGCGGCTCGTGCCGGTCGGCATATTTGAAGCCATGGATGAGCTCGCGCACGACGCCATCGAAGACCGCCGCGGCGCGGGCACGGTCGTAGGGCGGTGGATCGGCGGCAGCTGCGGCCGAGATCAATGGGCCGTCACCGCCGAACGGTAGCGGCAGGCCGAGGCGATCGCAGAGCGGTGGGGTGATGAAGGAGACCTGCTGCCAGCACCCGGCGCACAGGGCGTCATGGGCCGAGATGCGATGGTGGCACGCCATGCAGACAGCAGGGGCAAGTGCGTTGCCGGCGGCACCGAAGGCACGGCCGAGTCGATCGCGAAGGACAGCGAAGAGCGTTAGCTGTCGCCCCGCGTCGTTTGCTCCAGTGTCGCCGAACTGCGTCATGCCGGCCCCGTCCAATCAGAGGTCGATCATAGTAGCGCATTCCACGCGAAAGTTGCGAGACGACCCGCCGACTAATCCGCAACCGCCTGCTCACCGGACTTGCCAATTGCATGGCGGCAGCCGATGTTGCGCCGCTTTTCCGCCCGGCAACGTGAGGGAGTGGCCGTGACCACGAGCGACAATCCTGCCCCTTGGGTCTCCTCGCTGAGAGGTGTCGTTGAGGCGAGCTGGTTTCAAAAATTCATCATAGGCGTCATCATCGTCAACGCGATCGGCCTTGGCCTTGAGACCATCCCTTTCGTCAACGAGGAGATCGGCCGCCTGCTGTGGCTGATCGATCATGCCGCCTTGGTCATCTTCTGCATTGAGATTTCCGCGAAGCTCATCGTCTACCGGCTGGCGTACTTCAAGGACCCGTGGAACATCTTCGATTTCACGATCGTGGCCATCGCCCTCTTGCCGGTGAGCGGTGGACTTTCGGTGATGCGTGCGCTCCGAATTCTGAGGGCGCTGCGCATCGTTTCTGTCGTTCCTGCAATGCGGCGTGTCGTCGAGGGGCTGCTGCTCGCCATTCCCTCGCTCGGCGCCGTGATCGCCCTCCTCTCTATCCTATTCTACATCTGCGCGGTGATGGCGACGAAGCTCTTCGGCCAGGACTTCGACGAGCTGTTCGGCAACCTCGGACGCTCTCTGTTCACGCTGTTCCAGATCATGACGCTGGAGGGCTGGACGGACGGCGTCGTGCGCCCAATCATGAAGGTCTACCCGTACGCGTGGCTGTTCTTCATTCCCTTCATCCTGACGGTGACGTTCGCGGTGCTCAATCTGTTCATCGCGATCATCGTGAACTCGATGGAGGAGGCGGCGAAGGAGGACACCGAGATGCTCCACGAGGATGCCGCCAAGCTTCACGCCGATGCGCTGCGCCAAGACGCGCAGCACCAGACGCTGATGGCCGAGATCCGGGCGCTCAGGGATGAGATCGCCGCGCTCAGGTCGACAACGCGGCCCGGCGGCTGAGTGCCGAGCTGCCCAGTCAACGGCCGCCCTTGCCATTGAATGGCAAGGGCTTAGACTGACAGGCAGACCACCGTCGGACCGGTCGTCGCGCCAAGTCAAATAGCGAGCAGTCATGAGCCCCACCGTACGTCCCCTCGAAGCGATCAAAACCTTTCACGACGACCTGACGGCTTGGCGCCGCGATATTCATGCCCATCCCGAGCTCGGCTTCGATGAGCACCGCACGAGCGACTTCGTCGCGAAGAAGCTGTCCGAGTTCGGCGTCACGGTGCATCGCAACGTCGGCAAGACCGGCGTCGTCGGCGTGCTCCAGACCGGCAACGGACCATCGATCGGTCTGCGCTGCGACATGGACGCGCTGCCGATCGATGAGATAGTGGACGTGCCCTACAAGTCGACGAAGCCCGGCGTCATGCACGCCTGCGGCCACGACGGGCACACGACGATGCTGCTCGGCGCCGCGCGCTACCTCGCGGAGACCAAGCGTTTCGACGGCACCGTCTATTTCATCTTTCAGCCGGCCGAGGAGGGCATCGGCGGCGCGCTCGCGATGCTCGAGGACAAGCTGTTCGAGCGCTTCCCGTGCGACAGCGTTTTCGGGATGCACAATTCGCCCGGTCTTCCGGTCGGCAAGTTTTCGATCCGCCCTGGCTCGATGATGGCGAGTGGCGCGTTCTTCGACATCCACATCACAGGGCGCGGCTCGCATGGTGCGCGGCCCGAGATGTCGGTGGATCCGGTGCTGGTCGCGAGCCACATCGTGGTTGCGCTGCAGGCGATCGTCGCGCGCAATGTGGCTCCCACCGAGACGGCCGTGGTCAGCGCCACCGCGATCAAGAGCGGCGAAGCGTACAATGTCATTCCGCAGACCGCGACACTCAAAGGCACGGTCCGCACCTTCAACAAGGATGTGATGGCCCAGATCGAGGACGCCATGAAGCGCACGGCGTCCGGTATCGCGGCAGGCTTCGGCGCAACCGCTGAGGTGGATTTCCGCGTGCTGTTCGCCCCGCTCGTGAACGACAATGCAGAGGCCATGTTCATTGCGGATCGCGCTGCCGAGATCGCGGGCGAGGACAATGTCATCCGCAACGGCGGGCTGATCATGGCGTCCGAAGACTTCTCCTTCATGCTAGAGAAGTGCAAAGGCGCCTACATCAACATCGGCAACGGGGCGCCAGGTACGCCGACGAGCGTCCCGGTGCACAACCCGGCCTACCAGTTCAACGACGAGATCCTGCCGCTCGGCTCGGCGCTCTATGCCCGCCTCGTCGAAGCCAAGCTCGGCAGCCTCGCTGCCGTCTGATCAACGAAGAAAGAACGGAAGCGCTCTCATGGCCAAGTCATCCCGCAAAGTCGTCATCACCTGCGCCATCACCGGCTCCATCCACACGCCGTCGATGTCGCCGCATCTGCCGGTCACGGCCGAGGAGATCGCGGACGCCGCGATCGGGGCCGCGGAAGCCGGTGCCGCCGTCGTCCACCTCCATGCGCGCGACCCCAAGACCGGCAAGCCCGACCAGTCGACGGAAGCATTCGCGCCGTTCCTCAAGGTGATCAAGCAGCGCTCCAATTGCGTCGTGAACATCACGACGGGCGGCGCGATGACGATGACGATCGAGGAGCGCGTGCGGCCGGCCGCGACCTTCAAGCCCGAGGTTGCCTCGCTCAACATGGGCACGATGAATTTCGGCCTCTACCCGATGCTCGAGCGCCAGAAGGAGTTCAAGCACGCCTGGGAGCGGGAATATCTGGAGGGCTCGCGCGCCGGCTTCTTCAAGAACACGTTCGCCGACATCGAGTACATCCTGACGACCTGCGCCGCCAATGGCTCGCGCTTCGAGGTCGAGTGCTACGACATCGGCCACCTCTACACGCTGCGCCACTTCGCCGACCGCGGCATCATCAAGCCGCCGTTCTTCATCCAGTCGGTGTTCGGCATCCTTGGCGGCATCGGCCCGCACTACGAGGACGTGGTGATGATGAAGCGCACCGCCGACCGGCTGTTCGGCGACCAGTATCACTGGAGCGTGCTCGGCGCAGGCCGCAATCAGCTTCCGATCGCGGCGATGGCGGCGGCGATGGGCGGCAACGTCCGCGTCGGCATGGAAGACAGCCTGTGGATCGGCCCCGGCCAGCTCGCCAAGTCGAACGCCGAGCAGGTGACACGGGTGCGTCAGATCATCGAGGGCATTGGTCTGTCGATCGCTTCCGCCGACGAAGCCCGCGAGATCCTGCACCTCAAGGGCGGCGATCAGGTCAATTTCTGAGGATTGGACGACGGTTAGTGCGTCGCAGAAAGCCTCGCCACATTGATGGCGGCCGGTGGTTCTGATAGGGCTTGGCCTCAATCCGCAAATCCCGAGGCCCAGCCGATGATCCCGCGCTACTCCCGACCCGAGATGAGGGCGATCTGGGAGCCAGAGACCCGTTTTCGCATCTGGTTCGAGATCGAGGCGCATGCGGCGTCGGCGATGGTCGACCTCGGCATCGTGCCGAAGGAAGCCGCATCCGTAATCTGGGAGAAGGGCGGCAAGGCCAAGTTCGACGTTGCCCGCATCGACGAGATCGAGGCGGTGACCAAGCATGACGTCATCGCCTTCCTGACCCACCTCGCCGAGCACGTCGGCCCCGAGGCGCGTTTCGTCCACCAGGGCATGACCTCGTCGGACGTGCTGGACACCTGCCTCAACGTCCAGCTCGTGCGCGCAACCGACATCCTGCTCGCCGACATGGACCGCGTGCTGGCGGCGCTGAAGAAGCGCGCGCTCGAGTACAAGAACACCATCACCATCGGCCGCAGCCACGGCATTCACGCCGAGCCGACGACGTTCGGCATCAAGCTCGCCTATGCCTACGCCGAGTTCGCGCGCGGGCGGGAACGCTTGGCGGCGGCGCGGAAAGAAGTCGCGACATGCGCGCTCTCCGGCGCTGTGGGCACGTTCGCGAACATCGACCCATCAGTCGAGGAGTATGTGGCCAAGCAGATGGGCCTGACGCCGGAGACGGTGTCGACGCAGGTCATTCCGCGTGACCGCCACGCCATGTACTTCGCGACGCTCGGCGTCATCGCCTCGTCGATCGAGCGGCTGGCGACCGAGATCCGCCATCTGCAGCGCACCGAGGTGCTGGAAGCGGAGGAGTTCTTCTCGCCGGGCCAGAAGGGCTCGTCGGCGATGCCGCACAAGCGCAATCCGGTGCTGACCGAGAACCTCACCGGGCTCGCCCGTATGGTTCGCGCGTTCACGACACCGGCTATGGAAAACGTCGCGCTCTGGCACGAGCGCGACATCTCGCACTCATCAGTCGAGCGCTTCATCGGTCCCGACGCGACGATCACGCTCGACTTCGCGCTGAACCGCCTCGCCGGTGTGGTGGAGAAGCTGGTCGTCTATCCCGAAAACATGCGCAAGAACCTCGACCGCCTCGGCGGCTTGCACAACTCGCAGCGTGTCCTGCTAGCGCTGACGCAGGCCGGCGCCTCGCGCGAGGACAGCTATGCGCTGGTCCAGCGCAATGCCATGAAGACGTGGGAAAGCGGCGCCGATTTCCTCGCGAGCCTCAAGGCCGACAAGGACGTGCCCGCGCTGCTGGCGCCCAATGCGCTCGAGGCGATGTTCGATGACGGCTATCACCTCAAGCACGTCGATACGATCTTCGCCCGCGTGTTCGGCAAGAGCTGAGGGGCGGCGGTGATGGCAAATCTGGTCGCCGTGATCGCGGGCGCGACGGGAGCCGCATCGAAGCGGCTCATCGATGTCCTGCTCGCCGATCCTGCCTGGGAGGTCGTGGGGCTCTGTCGCAATCCGCCGCTGCTCAAGCGTGCGCGACTGACGTATATCGCCTGCGACCTCACCGATCCGGCGAGCACGCGAGCGGCGTTCGCGCGCTGCTCGAGCGCGACGCATCTCTTCTATACGGCGCGCGCGAAGTTCTCCGATGCGTCAGTCGGCGTCGAGGATGTGGCCGGCAACCGCGCCATGCTCGAAAGCCTGCTCGACGCGGCCGAGGCTTCGGCACCCGGCCTCGCCCATGTCCACCTCGTCGAAGGCACGAAGTGGTATGGGATGCATCTCGGTCCGATGCGGCTCCCCTGTCGCGAGGACGACCCGCGCCACATGCCGCCGAACTTCTACTACGACCAGCAGGACCTGCTGAGCGCTCGCGCCAAGGGCGCGCGCTGGAGCTGGTCGGCGTCGCGCCCGGGCTTCCTCTATGACTTCGCCCCCGAGCGGCCGCGCAACCTGGTGCCGCTGATCGGGGCCTGGGCCAGCATGTGCGCGGAGCTCGGTTTGCCGCTCGACTTTCCAGGTAAGCCCGCTTGCTTCGACATCCTCATGGAGGCCACCGATGCGAGCCAGCTCGCCCGCGGTCTCAAATGGATGGCGACGGCGCCGGCCGCGCGTAACCAGGCCTTCAACCTGACCGATGGCTCGCTGTTCCGCTGGTCGAGCCTGTGGCCGAAGATCGCGCGGCTCTATGGTATCGCGTGCGGCGTGCCGCGTCCCCTGCGGCTAGGTGAGTGGATGGCTGACAAGGAGCCGTTGTGGCAGTCGATGGTGCGCCGCCATAAGCTGGTCGAGCAGCCGATGGCCGCTGTTGTCACTTGGAATTTCGGCGACTTCCTGTGGGGCCTCGAACACGATGTCGTCTCCAGCATGACCAAGATCCGGCTGGCCGGTTTTCACGATACGGTCGACACCGAAGCGGAGATCCTGTCGCAACTGCAGCGCTATCGCGAGGCGCGCCTCCTGCCCTGATTTCATCGCTGTCAGGTAGCGTCCCAAACCCAGAGGAACGAACTTCGGCTTCGAAAGGCACACTGCATACATTGGCTCGTCAGTGTGGCTTTGTTTCGGAAGTTCCCTCATCGCCAGCCGCGGCCGGAGGGGAACTTCCGAAACGCCACACTGGGCCGGATTCGGTTGCAAACGGGGGCGGGAACACTATAGTCCGGCCCGAAATCACGGCACGGCTGTTGCGGCGGGCGCGGCCGACGAATGCCGGCCCTCACCCCGTTCAGCATTAATACCCTGGGAAAATAGCGCGCATGTCCACTTCACTAGTCTACGCTCAAATCGGCGGCGACTTCATGGTCCAGCTGCTGCCGATCTTGCTGATGTTCGTGATCTTCTACTTCCTGCTGCTCCGTCCCCAGCAACAGCGGGTCAAGCAGCACCGTGAGATGGTCGCCAACATCCGCCGCGGCGACGTGGTGGTCACCGCCGGCGGTATCGTCGCCAAGGTGACGCGCGTGAAGGAGGGTGATGCCGAGATCGAGGTCGAGATCGCCGAGAACACGCGAGTCCGTCTGATGCGCGGCACCATCTCCGAGGTGCGCGTCAAGGGCGAGGTCGCCAAGGCGAGTTGAGGCGCCGCGTGGCGCATGGCGCCGCCGCCGCCCTGAACTTAGAGGCTTAGAAGCCCAATGCTTCATTTTTCGCGCCTGAAGGCGATCGCGATTCTGATCACTTGCTTGGTCAGCATCCTGTTCGCGCTTCCGAATCTGTTCACCAAGGAACAGCTCGCGAGCTGGCCGCGCTTCGTGCCGACGAAGCAGATGCCGCTCGGCCTCGACCTCCAGGGCGGCGCCCATCTGCTGCTGGCGATGGACACCGAGGAGCTGCGCAAGGAATGGCTGCAGACGCTGCGCGACGATGCGCGCCGCACGCTGCGCGACGCCAAGCTGTTTCCGACCGGTGTCGGCATCGTCGGCGACCACGTCCAGGTTCGCCTCGCGAAGCCCGAGGAGGCGGATGCGGCGGTGCGCGAGTTGAGGAAGCTCATCCAGCCGCTCGGCAGCGCTGTGCTCGGCACGAGCGGCGAGGATTTGTCGATCGCCAAGGCCGACGGCGGCGTCATCAATCTCGCGCCGACGCCGCAGGGGCTGCAGCAGCGCGTGGTCCACGCCGCCGGCGCAGCGATCGAGACGGTGAACCGGCGCATCAACGCGCTCGGCACGGCGGAATCGACGGTCGTACGTCAGGGCGCCGACCGCATCCTGGTCCAATATCCAGGCCTCACCGATACCAAGGTTCTGAAGGATCTGCTTGGCCAGACGGCGAAGCTATCGTTCCACGAAGTCCATCCGACGATGACCGCCGAGGAGGCGCGCCAGGGTCGCGCGCCGACCGGCTACCGCATCTATCAGGGAAGCGACCGCGGCGACGAGCAGGGCGCGTCGTATCTGCTGCGCGAGACGCCGGTGGTGCCCGGCGAGAATCTCGTCGACGCGCAGCCGGGCTTCGACCAGCGCACGAACGAGCCGATCATCTCGTTCCGTTTCGATCAGGCTGGCGCGCGGCGTTTCGGCCGCTTCACGCAGGAAAATGTCAATCGGCCGTTCGCCATCGTACTCGACGACAAGGTGCTGTCGGCGCCGGTGATCCGCGAGCCGATCCTAGGCGGGTCGGGGCAGATCTCGGGGAGCTTCACGGTCGAGGGTGCCAATACGCTGGCCGTCCAGCTCCGGTCCGGTGCGTTGCCGGTGAAGTTGACCATCGCCGAGGAGCGTACGGTCGGTCCGTCGCTCGGCGCCGACTCGGTCTCCGCCGGCAAGCTCGCCTCGTTCGTCGGCGCCGGCATCTCCATGGCCATGGTCATCATCGCCTACGGCACATTCGGGGTCTTCGCCGTGATCGGGTTGATCATGAACGGAATCATGGTCGTCGCCCTAATGTCCGCTGTCGGGACAACGCTGACGCTGCCCGGTATCGCCGGACTCGTGCTGACGGTCGGCATGGCTGTCGACTCGAACGTGATCATCTATGAGCGTATCCGCGAAGAGCTGCGGGCCGGAAAGTCGGCGGTGAGTGCGATCGATGCGGGCTTCTCGCGTGCGATCACCACCATCCTCGACAGCCAGCTCACCACGCTCGCGGCAGCGATCATCATGTTCTGGCTCGGCTCCGGCCCGATCCGCGGCTTCGCCGTGACGCTGTCGATCGGCATCTTCACCTCGATCTTCACTGCCGTGACGGTGACGCGCCTGCTCGTGGCCCTGTGGCTGCGTGCGGCCCGAACCAAATCCGGACGGATCGAAGTTCCCATCTGAGCGCGGCTGCGGCACGCGGCCTCGAAAGGTCTGACCTATGCGCTTCTTTCCGAACTTCAAGGGATACGACTTCTTCCCGCACGGAACGCATATCGACTTCATGCGCTTTCGCGACATCTGCTTCTGGGGCTCGATTGTCGCGATGGTGCTGTCCCTCGGCCTGTTCGCTGTCAAAGGGCTGAACTACGGCGTCGACTTCAAAGGCGGCACGCTGCTCGAGCTTCGCACCGCTTCCGGCCAGCCAGCAGATGTCGGTGCGCTCCGCAACCAGCTCGGCGGGCTGGGTCTCGGGGATATCCAGATACAGGAGTTCGGCGGCACGAACGACGTCCTCATCCGGATCGAACAGCAGCCGGGGGACGAGCAAGCTCAGCAGGCCGCCATGAGGAAGGTGCTCGATACACTCGGGTCCGGCTACATCCAGCAGCGAGTGGAAGTTGTCGGGCCGGCGGTGTCGGCGGAGTTGCGACGGACGGGCATCGTTGCTGTGCTTGCGGCGGTGCTCGCCATCATGGCCTACGTCTGGTTCCGGTTCGAATGGCAGTTCGCAGTGGGTACGCTGATTTCGCTGGCCCATGACGTGCTGTGTGTGGTCGGCATTTTTTCGCTGTTCCAGCTCGAGTTCGATCTCGGCATCGTTGCGGCGCTGCTGACGATTCTCGGCTATTCGGTGAACGATACCGTCGTCGTGTCGGACCGCATCCGCGAAAATCTGCGCAAGTACAAGCGCATGGAATTGCGCGAGATCCTCAACCTTTCGATCAACGAGACTTTGTCGCGCACCATCCTGACCGGTGTGACAACGATCGTCGTGCTGCTCGCGCTGTTCATTTTCGGCGGCTCGGTGATGCGCTACTTCACCCTGGCGATGCTGCTCGGCGTGCTGATTGGCACCTACTCGTCGATCTTCATCGCAGCGCCGATCCTCGAGGTGTTTGGCGTCAAGCGTGAGACCGTCACCGGTGCTGGCGAGAAAACGCCGAGCGGCGCCCGCGCGCGGAGCTGATCGGCCTCATTGCGTCCATTCGAGGCAGGAGGGTGCGATGGAGCCCACGCCGCCGCGCTACCCTGGGCGAGCGCCGATTGACGCCTACGGCAACGGTGGATTTCGCTTCGCCGGCATGAGCCATCGCGGCTCGCTGCTGTGTCTCGCCAATGCGATCATCGGCTGGGCACCGACGACGGCGGAGGGGCTGACCGTCGGCGACTTCGCGCCACTGCTCGCCGAGCCTGACGGGATCGAAGTGCTGCTGATCGGGATGGGGCGTGACTTCCTTCTTCCCTCGCAAGCGCTGCGCGCAGGTCTGCGCGACGCCGGCATTCGCATCGAGCCGATGGATACCGGTGCAGCCTGCCGCACCTACAACGTGCTTCTGGGTGAGGGTCGCCCCGTCGGCGCCGCGCTCATCGCGGTCGACTGATCCGCATTGCGACACGCGCACGGAGTGCTTCCGCTCCCCTCACGAAAATGCTCTATCTCCGGGGCTTCGCATCGTCTGCTGCCGGGAGCCGTCCATGACCCTTCTGCTATCCAGTGCGCGCCATGCCCTGATCGCCGGGACGCTGATCGCCGTGCTGGCGGTCGCGATCGCTATCGCGGTCGGCGGCGTCGACACGCTTGGGTTCGTGTCGTTCGTCGTCCGTGCCATCCACGTTCTGGCAGCGATCGTGTGGGTCGGTATGATCTGGTTCGTCAATTTCGTACAGCATCCGGCGGTGGTCGGCGCTGATGACGCAGGCCGCGGCACGCTGATGCGCCTCGTGGTGCCGAACGTCGCGTGGATCTTTCGTCACGCATCGCACCTGGTGATCGTTTCCGGCATACTCTTGCTGCTACCGACGGGCTACGTGATGAGCGCGTGGATCTACGGCGCGCCGGTCTATCTGTCGCTCGCGAAGACCGGCGCGATGGCCGTCGCCGCCGCCGGCGCGATTGCGATGTGGGCGCTCGTCCATCACGCGATCTGGCCCAATCTCCAGGTGGTCCTCGGCCAGCGTCCGGGCAACGCCGAGGCCAAGGCGGCGGCGCGGGCGAAGGTCGCGCTTTATGCCCGCACCAATCTCCTCCTCGCGATCCCGGTGACTGTGCTGATGGTCGCCGCCGCGCACCTGTTCTGATCCATGGCCTCGCCGGCGGACGACGCAGCGATCGGCACGGCGCCGCTGGCGGAGCTCAGGGACGTCGCCCTCGCGCGTGAGCCGGACCGTTATTTCGCTGCAACCCTGGCACCGGCCGCCATCCGCTACGACCTCATCGTGCTGGCGGCGTTCGCGGCTGAGATCGCGCGCATCCCGACGATGGTGCGCGAGCCGCTCGCAGGCGAGATCCGCCTCCAATGGTGGCGCGATGCGTTGGCGCCCGATGGCGGTGTCGCGGCGGCGGGACACCCCGTTGCGACAGCGATCAGGGCCACGATCGATCGGTTCGATCTACCGGCCGCACTGATCGGCGCGGTCATCGATGCGGAGGGAGATGCGCTGCACAGCGAGCGGCCAGAAGGCGAGGCGGCGCTGAGGGCGCGCCTGGCGGCGGGCGACGGCGCTCTGTTCCGGCTCGCGGCGCGCATCTGCTCGGGCGTTGAATCTGGTGGCGGCGACGATGGCGAGGAGGCTGCCGATGCAGCGGGCCTCGCTTATGGGCTCTCCCGCGCGCTTGCTGGATTCCCTGGTGACGCCGCCGCCTGGCTCGCGATCCCACGCTCTCTGCTGGCGGACGACGCTGTCCCGTCCGGCGACCCGGCGGCAGCACTCGACGATCCGCGTGCAGTATCGGCGGTGCGCACATTGAGCGCCATCGCGCGCGATGCCCATGCAATTGCGGCAGCGCGGCTGCGGCACTTGTCCAGGCGCCAACGGCTGGCCTTTCTGCCGTTGGCCATGGTTAAGCCTCACTTGGCCGTATTGGAAGGTACCCTCAGTCAACGCGGGACGCGTCGGCCCGATCCGCCCGCGATCAGGCGTATCGTTCGGATCGGCTGGGCGCACGTGAGCGGACGGCTATAGCCCGACATCGGAGAGACGACGAGACGATGGAGCGAGAGCGGTACAGGCAAAAGCGGACAACGCGAAGCGCGGCCTTGATGCTCGCGCTCGGCGTGGCGCTTTCCGGCCTTCTGCCGCAGCCGGCGGCGGCGGAGCCGCGAATCATCTGGCGGGTCGAGAATCCGTTCCGCTTCTTCAACCGGCCTTCCGATACCGAGGTCCATCGCGCCACCTACAACGCGCTCGACGACGCGGAACGCGCCTCGCCGGTCCTGTCCGCTGAGCGCGCGCTCGCGCGGTTGCATCCAGCCGATGGCTGGGCGGCGGGCATGGTCGATCACACCTGCTGGACGGCGACCCGCAACCGCTATGCGTGCTCCGCGCAGCGTCACTACCTTCGCCCTCGCGAGCATCGCGCCATCATGAAGCTTCGGGACGTGCCCGACGCGGATCGGCTCGATTGCACGTGGCTGACCGCGCCGCTCGCCCGCGGCGATCGCGGCGGCTCGGTGACAGCGCCGTGCGATCGCCCTGTCGAGCTGGCCATTCCCTATCCGGGCGGCGCGCGCGTGAGCGTCGAGGTCGGCCGCCGCGAGGTGGCGACGGTGGATGCGAAGGTCACCGATCTGCTGATCGTCGGCATGGGCGACAGTTTCGCGTCCGGGGAAGGCAATCCAGATGTACCGGTGCGCTTCTCGCGCGAGCGCCGTGCCGACTACGGTCTCGGCAGCAAGGACCAGCCGCTCAACGGCTATCCGGCGCGCGTCGGATCGTGGAGTTCGATCGGCGATGCGACCTTCATCGAGCACAACGCGCGCTGGCTCGACCAGGCGTGTCACCGCTCGCTCTATTCGCATCAGATGCGTGCGGCTCTGCAGCTTGCGGTCGAGGACCCACACCGCGCGGTGACGTTCGTCGGCTATGCCTGCTCGGGCGCCGAGATCATCGACGGCCTGTTCCTGCACTACAAGGGCAACGAATGGGTGCCGCACCCGCCCGATATCTCTCAGTTATCCGCGATCGCGCAGGCCCAATGCGGGCCGCGGGACGCGCCACCGCAGGACCTGCCCGAGGCGTTTCACATGGGCGGGCAGATCCCCGAGCTGCGCGGCGGCCTCGTGATGCGCCGGTGCGATCCGGACCACGCGCGCAAGATCGATCTCGTGCTGGTTTCGATCGGCGGCAACGACATCGGCTTTGCCCGCCTTCTCGCCAACGCCGTGTTGTCCGACCAGTCGTTGCTGCGGCGCCTCGGCGGCTGGTTCGGGCAGGTGCACGGGTTCCTCGCCGCCTCCGAGCAGCTCGACCGGGTGGAGGTCCGCCTCAAAGCGCTGAACCGGGCGATCCACGGACTGCTGCACGTGCCGTGGGCGGAGTCGGATCGCATCCTGCTCACCGCCTACCCGAGCCTCGCGATGCTGCCCGATGGACGACACATCTGCCCCGACGGCAACGCCGGCATGACGGTCTCGCCTGATTTCGTGCTGAGCGAGGTCGAGGCGCGCGAGTCGATGGCGGCCGGCGAGCGGCTCGATGCGGTGCTCGACGATACCAGCCGCCAGAATGGCTGGACGTTTGTCTCGAGCCATCGCCGTCAATTCCAGGGTCGCGGCATCTGTGCCGGCTATACCGACTACGCGCTCACGCGCGCCGACGATCTGCGTCTGCCGCGCTGGACCGGCAAGCGGTGGGAGCCCTTCAACCCCGGAGACTGGCAGGCCTACGCGCCGCGCCAGCGGTGGTTCCGCACGCCCAACGACGCCTTCATGACCGGCAATTTCCACGTCAGCGCGTCGCTGATCCAGAAGGTGCTCAAGCTGCAGTCGCTGTCGTCGTTCCAGCTCCTGCTGGCAAGCACCTATTCGGGCGCCTTCCATCCGACCGCCGAAGGACAGGCCGCGATGGCGGATGCGGTCGTCGCCGAGGCGCGGCGCATCCTCGCGAAGTACGGTGGGCAGTAAGATCTTCTCCTTCTCCCCGTGGTTACGGGGAGAAGGAGACATCTGTTAATCCACGATCCGCATGATCGCCTCGACCTCGACCGGCATGTTGCCCGGCAGCGAGCCCATGCCGACCGCGGAGCGCGCGTGACGGCCGCGCTCGCCAAGCACTTCGACGAACAGGTCCGAGCAGCCGTTGATGACCTTTGGATGCTCACCAAATCCCGCCACCGCGTTGACCATGCCGAGCAGCTTCAGCGCCTCGACCTTGCCGAGATCGCCAGCCGCCAGCTTCGCCGCGGCAAGCAGGCCGAGACCGACGCGCCGCGCGCACTCATAAGCTTCGACGACCGAGATCGTCTCGCCGACGCGGCCGGTGATCAGCGTGCCGTCGGGCCGCCGCGGACCCTGACCGGAGAGGTAGATCGTACGCCCGTCGATCTTGAACGGCACGTAGTTGCCGACCGGCGTCGGAATCTTCGGCAACTCGAGGCCGAGCGACTTGAGCTTCTCTTCCGGCGACATGGATTTCTCCCTCAAGCGGTTGCGACTTTGGCGAACTTGTCGGTGGCGTGCGGGTGCCACCACTTGCCGCCGATCACGACACCTTCCGAGAGGATCCGGCGGTCGCCGATCAGCTTCTCGCCGAGCACGTCGACGTATTCGAACTGGCCTTCCTTGACGGTGAGGATCGTCGCGTCGCCGACCGATCCAGGCTTGAGGCTGCCGAGCTCGGGCCGCTTCAGCGCGTGGGCCGCATTGATCGTCGATTGCGCGATGACGTCGCCGAGCGGTACGCCCATGCAGAGGAACTTCGACATGGTCGTCACCTGGTCGAAGGCGGGCCCCTCGATGCACAGCGTATGGACGTCTGAGGAGATCGTGTCGGGGTAGAAGCCGTTCGCGATCATGGCGCGCGCGGTCTTGAAGGAAAAAGAGCCGGCGCCATGGCCGATATCGAACTTCACGCCCCGCTCGCGCGCTGCCAGAACGGCGGGTTTTACTGTTCCCTGCGACGTGCAGGGCGCGTTCGGAAACGGGCGGAAGGCGTGCGTCAGCACGTCGCCCGGCCGCAACATGCCGATCACTTCCTCATAGGATGGCGGTGGATGGTCGATGTGGCACATCAGCGGCATGCCGACCTCGTCCGCGACCTGCAACGCGATGTTGAGCGGCGCCGCGCCCTGCTCACCGGACGCATGCGCGCCGACGCGCACCTTGATCCCGATGATCACGTCGCGGTTGGCATCGGCGACCTTGACCGCATCACGCGGCGCCATCAGCTTCATGTTCTCACTTTCGCCGACCATGATCGTCTTCGAGAACGCGAAGATGCCGGCGAAGGACACATGCAGGTAGGCGAGAATGCGGACCTGCGAAGGCTCGATCACGTGCTTGCGGAAGCCGGCGAAGTTCCCAGGGCCGGCGCTGCCGGTATCGATTGCAGTGGTAACGCCGGACGTCCGGCAGAACTCCTCGGCATCGATGCCGAGGGACGTCCCGCCCCAATAGACGTGGGTGTGGAGGTCGATCAGGCCGGGCGAAACGATGTAGCCCTTGACGCTGCGCACTTCAGTGCCGGGGCCAGGCGCGAGGTCGGCGCCTACGGCCGCGACCTTGCCACCGGCGAACGCCACATCGGCGACGGCGTCGAGTTTCTGGGAGGGATCGATGACGCGCCCCCCTTTGAGAATGAGATCGTAGGTGCTCATGAGTCCCCAGCCCCGTTGCGGCTTACCGCCCGGACACGGCCCGGGCGGCAGTAAAAGTGGCGCGATCGGTACGGCAAAGCAAGCGCCGCTGGCGGGCGCCATGGGCGACATTTCTGCACGTCAGGCGTGTGCGGTTGGACGCGGGCTGCGCCCGAATAGGCGAGGTAGAAGCCCAAAATCCATCTAAATTTTTGCCACCGGAAGTGTTAAGGGACCACACTTCGCGGTGAGGACAGCGGGGTGTCGTCCAGGTACCGCGCCCGCGGAGACAGAGGTCCAGGAATGCTCTACGAGCTTGTCACGTTCAGCGATCAGTTCGGCCTGTTGAACGTGTTCCGCTACATTACCTTCCGCACCGGCGGCGCCATCATGACCGCCCTGCTGTTCGTGTTCCTGTTCGGGCCGGCGATCATCGACCTTCTGCGCATCAAGCAGGGCAAGGGCCAGCCGATCCGCGAGGACGGACCGCAGACCCACTTTTCGAAGAAGGGCACGCCTACAATGGGCGGGCTCATGATCCTGGCCGGCGTCACCGTTTCGACGCTGCTGTGGGCCAATCTTTCCAATCCCTACGTCTGGATCGTGATGGGGGTCACCCTCGGCTTCGGGGCCATCGGCTTCTACGACGACTATCTCAAGGTGACGCGGCAGACGAGCAGCGGCTTCGGCGGCAAGGCGCGGCTCGGGCTCGAGTTCCTGGTCGCGGGTATCGCGACCTATGCCGTGATGCGACTGGGCGCGCCCGGATTCGCCGACGCGCTGACGGTCCCGTTCTTCAAGAACGTGGTAATCCCGCTCGGCTTCCTGTTCGTCCTGCTCGGGATGATCGTCATCGCTGGCGCCGGCAACTCGGTCAATCTCACGGATGGCCTCGACGGTCTCGCGATCGTGCCGGTGATGATCGCGGCGGCGACGTTCGGCCTCATTGCCTACCTCGTCGGCAACGTTCGCTTCTCGCAGTACTTGCAGATCCATTACGTGGCCGGCGTCGGCGAGGTCGCGGTGATCTGTGGCGCGCTGCTCGGGGCGGGCCTCGGCTTCCTCTGGTTCAACGCGCCGCCGGCGATGATCTTCATGGGCGATACGGGATCGCTGGCGCTCGGCGGCGCCCTCGGCGCGATTGCCGTCGCGACCAAGCACGAGATCGTGCTCGCGATCGTGGGCGGCCTGTTCGTGCTCGAGACGCTGTCGGTGTTCATCCAGGTCGCGTCGTTCAAGCTCACGGGTAAGCGTGTGTTCAAGATGGCACCACTACACCATCACTTCGAGCAGAAGGGATGGAGGGAATCGACGGTGGTCGTGCGGTTCTGGATCATCTCGGTGGTGCTCGCGCTCGTTGGGCTTGCGACGTTGAAACTGCGGTAAAGATGGGGCGCATAGATGCGTCATCGATGGATCGCGTTGACGGCGCTTGCGGCCATCGCTGCAACGCCCGCCCTCGCCCAGAATCCTATTGGCACGCCGCCGACCTACACCGACCGCAAGCTCGGCATGCTTCCCGACGACGGCCCGGTGCCGAATGCGGATGCGATCCTCAAGCGAATTTGGATGCCCGGGCTGGATGACGGCTACACGCCTCAAGGCCTCACCGTTGCCGGTGGCGCAGTTTACGTCGCGGCCTACAAGAGCGTGGACCGGGCGGGGCGCGGCCCCTGCCGGCTGTACCGGATCGACGCCAAGAGCGGCGCGGTCACCGGCTCCCTCGACTTGCCGCCGCGATGCGGCCATGCCGGTGGCGTTGCGCCGGGCACGCCTGGACACCTCTGGGTCGCGGATACCCGCGACATCTTCGAGGTTCGCCTCGTGCCGTCGAGTTCGACCGTCGGGACGGTGTTGCGTCACATCCGGCTGACCGGCCAGGTCAAGGGCTCATATGCAGCCGCCACGTTGGACGCCCTGTGGCTGGGCGCCTACGAGACCCACGGCGAGCCGCGCTTCTACAAATTTCCATTCTCGGCGTTGAAGCCCGAGCTCAGCGAGGGCGACGCGACCGCCTCGGTCACGGTGCCGCTGCGCGCGCAGGGGGCAGCCTTCGATGGCGCCGGGCGGCTGTGGCTTACGCGCAGCAGCGGCAGCTTCGGCGAGCTGGTGCAAGTGGACGCGGCGACCGGCGCCATTGGCAAGCGCTACGCCATGCCGGTCGGTACCGAGGACATCGGATTCGACGCCGAAGGCCGCCTGTGGACGGTCAGCGAGGCCGGCTCCCGCCGGTGGCTGGCGTGGGCGACGTTCTTTCCCGTGGTCTTCCAGATGGATATGGATCGTCTGCGCTGACTTGTGCTGAATGTTCCGGCGAATTTCTCGATCATCACACCAGCCCCGAGTCGGATACTATGCCGGAATGATTCCTGTGACCTCATTCGCCGGCCGCGAGGTGGCCGTGTTCGGGCTCGGTACGTCGGGCCTGTCGACCTGCCGGGCGCTCCTGGCGGGCGGAACGCGTGTGGCGGCGTGGGATGACGGGGAAACGCCACGGGCCGCCGCGACAAACGCCGGGATCGGCCTCGTCGATCTTGCCGCTGCGGATTGGGCCCGTTTCGCCGCGCTGATCCTGGCACCGGGGGTGCCGTTGACGCATCCCGAGCCGCACTGGACGGTGCTGCGCGCCCGCGAGGCCGGTGTCGAAGTCATCGGCGACATCGAGCTTTTCTTTCGCGAACGCAGTCGCTTGGCGCCGCGGTCCGAGGTCGTCTGCATCACCGGCACTAACGGCAAGTCGACCACCACGGCGCTCATCGCGCACACCCTTGCGGCGGCGGGAGCCGACGTGCAGCTCGGCGGCAACATCGGCGTGCCGGTTCTCGATCTGGAGCCGCCGGACGGCAAGCGCATCCATGTGCTCGAAATGAGCACATTCCAGATCGATCTGACGCCGTCGCTCGCGCCAACGATCGGCGTGATGCTCAATCTGTCGCCGGACCACCTCGATCGGCACGGCACGATGGAGAATTACGCGGAGATCAAGGAAAGCCTTGTCACCCGGTCCCGCGCCGCCGTCGTCGGCATCGATGATCCCTTCGCGGCGTCGGTCGCCATGCAGGTGACCGAGGTGGGCGTCCCCCTGTCGTGCGTGAGCAGTCACGGCGACGCCGAGGTGAGCTGGCCGCTGTTCTTCGCGGAGGACGACCGGCTGAGTTTCAGGATCCCAGCCGGTGAGACGCTGACCGCGGGCAGTATTGCCGGCGTCGGCTCGCTGCGCGGACGCCACAACATGCAGAACGCGCTTGCCGCGCTCGCCGTCGCGACCTTGGCGCTGCCCGACGTGCCGTGGGCGTTGCATGTTGCCGCGTTCCATACGTTTCCTGGCCTGCCGCATCGGATGGAAGAGGTCGGCCGCCAGGGCCGCGTGCTGTTCATCAACGACAGCAAGGCGACCAACGCGGACTCGACGGAGAAGGCACTGACCTCGTGGCCATCCGACATCTACTGGATCGCGGGTGGCCTGCCGAAAGCGGGCGGAATCACCCCATTGGCGGCGCACTTCCCGCGCGTCGCCAAAGCGTACCTGATCGGCAAAGCCGCCGATGACTTCGCCGCAACGCTCGAGGGACACGTGCCTTACGAGTGCTGCGGCACGCTCGACCGGGCGCTCGCGGCAGCCGCTCGCGACGCGTCGACGAGTACCGCCGCCGAGCCCGTCGTGTTGCTGTCGCCGGCATGTGCGTCCTACGACCAGTTCCGCAGCTACGGCCATCGCGGTGACGTGTTCCGCAAGCTCGTCGCCGAGATCGTTGCAGGAGACGCCAAGGAGCGCGGATGAGGCTTGCCCGCGACGATCGCAGCATCGTGGCCGAGTGGTGGTTCTCGGTCGACCGGATGCTGCTCGCGGTGGTGCTGGTGCTGATCGGCGTCGGCATCGTGCTGTCGCTCGCCGCGAGCCCGGCCGTGGCGACGCGCAAGGGACTGCCCGCGTTCTACTTCGTCGAGCGCCATCTTGTGTTCGCCGCGGTCGGCATCGCAATCATGCTCGCGGTATCGCTGCTGGAGCCGCGCGGCGTGCTGATGCTGGCCGGTGGGCTGCTGGCGGTGTCGCTGGTGCTGATGCTGGCGGCGGCGTTATGGGGTGCAGAGGTCAATGGCGCGCGGCGGTGGGTGCGCTTTGCCGGGTTCTCGCTGCAGCCATCGGAGCTCGCGAAGCCTGCTTTCGCGGTTGTCACGGCGTGGCTGTTCGCCGAAGCGCGAGCACGGGCGGGAGCTGGCCGGGTGGCGCTGGCATTCGGCCTCTACGCACTTACGGCAGGTCTCCTGCTCCTGCAGCCCGATGTCGGACAGATGATGCTGATCACGCTCGTGTGGGGCGCGCTGTATTTCGTTTCCGGACAGCCGATCCTTGGCGCCCTCGCGTTCGGCGGCGTCGGGCTCGGTGGCCTGGCCGCGGCCTACTTCACGTTCCCGCACGTGCGTGGGCGAATTGCGCGCTACCTCGACCCGGCATCGGGCGACACCTTCCAGACCGACCGCGCGATCCAGTCGTTCGCCGAGGGTGGATTTTTCGGGCGCGGCCCGGGCGAGGGCACCATCAAGTCGGTGCTTCCCGACGCGCATACCGATTTTATCCTCGCGGTGGTGGCGGAGGAATACGGCGCCATCGCATGTCTGCTGTTGCTCGCGCTCTACGCGTTTCTCGTCGCACGGGCACTGGCTCGCTTCCGCCATCGCCGCGATCCCTTCACGCAACTCGCGGTCAGCGGTCTCGGACTGCTGATCGCGATGCAGGCGGCGATCAACATGGCGGTCAACGTCGGGCTCATCCCGGCCAAGGGGATGACGCTGCCGTTCATATCGGCCGGCGGATCGTCGATGATCGCGGCGTCGCTGACGGCGGGACTGCTGCTGGCGCTGGTGCGGCGGCGCGCGGATCCGATGGCGCCGCACGCGAGGCCGAAAGTCGCGAGCACCTTGCCGCCGATTGGCCGCAATGGGCGGGGACGGTAGTCGAAACGGGGAAGGAGTAGTCGTGGGGGAGAAGTCGGTCATGCTGGCTGCCGGAGGAACCGGTGGGCATCTGTTTCCGGCGTTCGCGCTGGCGCAGGAGCTCGGCCGGCGGCAGATCGCGGTCGACCTCGTCACCGACGAGCGCGGCGATCGCTACGGCGGCGGATTTCCCGCTCGCGCGATTCACACTGTCCCCGCGGCGACAATAGCCGGACGCTCGGTTGTCAGCGCTGCCAAAGCCGGCTTCGCGCTGATGGCGGGCGTACGCGCGGCCTATTCGCTGCTGGGGAAGGTGAAGCCCGCCGCCGTGATCGGCTTCGGCGGCTATCCGACATTTCCGCCGCTCGTCGCCGCGAAGCTGCGCGGCATCCCGACCGCGATCCACGAGTCCAATGCGGTGCTGGGCCGCGCCAACAGGATGCTGGCGTCACGGGTGACGCGCATCGCGACCTCGTTCGAACAGACGGCACTGCTGCCGTCCGGTCTCACCGACCGCGTGCGCTTCACCGGCAATCCGGTGCGTGACGTCGTGATTGAGTGGAGCGCGCACCCCTATCGCGCAGCAACGCCGGAAGCGCCGTTTCAACTTCTCGTTTTTGGTGGCAGCCAGGGCGCGCGGTATTTTTCCGAGGCGGTGCCGCCCGCAATTGAGCAACTGACTCTTAATCAGCGAGCCCGTCTGCGTATCACCCAGCAATGCCGCGAGGAGGATCTCGCCGAAGTCCGCGCCGCCTACGAGAAAGCGGGCGTCACCGCGGAGCTTGCGACGTTCTTCAAGGATCTGCCCGAGCGCATGTCTGGCGCCCAGCTCGTTATCGGCCGCGCGGGCGCCTCGACAGTTTCCGAGCTGACGGTGCTCGGGCGACCGGCAATCCTTGTGCCGCTGCCCCACGCGCTCGACAACGACCAGCTCCGCAACGCCACCCGGCTCGCCGAGGCTGGTGGCGGCTGGTGTCTCGAGCAGAAGCATCTGACGCCTGAAAAATTAGCCGAAACAATCGGTAAGCTCATAGATGAGCCAGCAGCGCTGATGTTGGCCGCGGCTGCGGCCAAGCGTCTCGGAAGGCCGGATGCGGTGGTACGGCTCGCCGATCTCGCCGAAGAGTTGATTGGAGTGCGGGCGGCGAATCGCGCGTGAGTGCGCGTGATTCGTTTAGCTGTTGCCGTGCGGGGGAAAGAAGGGGAAGACACGGTCATGCAGATCCCGAGCGAACCGGGCACGTTCCACATCGTCGGCATCGGCGGCATCGGCATGAGCGCGATAGCTGAGATCCTGCGCGCCAAGGGCCACACCGTCCAGGGCAGCGACCAGAAGGACAGCGCCAACGTCAAGCGGCTCCGCGCCAAGGGCATCCGCGTGTTCGTCGGTCATGACCCGATCAACCTCGTCGGCGCCCGCTACGTCGTCATCTCGACGGCGGTGAAGGAGACCAATCCGGAGCTGAAGGCCGCGCGCGAGAAGGGCCTCACCATCATCCGCCGGGCGGAGATGCTCGCCGAGCTGATGCGGCTCTATTCGACGATCTCGATCACCGGCACGCACGGCAAGACGACGACGACATCGCTGGTCGCGCACATTTTCGTCGAGGCTGGCCTCGAGCCGACGGTGATCACTGGCGGCATCATCAACACCTGGGGCTCGAACGCGCGGCTCGGCGCTGGCCCGTGGATGGTCGTCGAGGCCGACGAGTCGGACGGCACCTTCATCAAGATCCCGACGCAGATCGGCGTCGTCACCAACATCGATCCCGAGCATCTCGACTATTTCGGCGACGTCGAGGCGATGCACGAGGCCTATCGCGCGTTCTATCGCAACATCCCCTTCTACGGGCTCGCGATGACGTGTATCGATCATCCGGTCGCGCGCGCCATGGTCGAGGATCTGGGTCTGCGCCGCGACGGCCGCCGGCTCCTCACCTACGGCATCGATCCGAGCGCCGACCTCGTGCTCACGAACGTCCACATCGAAGGCGCGATGACGATGTTCGATGCGAAGCTCGGCCCGCGCGTTGCCGGCGGCGAGCGCGAGCTGAAAGACTGGGCGGTGCCGGTGCCGGGTGCACACAACGCGCTCAATGCGCTCGCGGCGATCGGCGTTGCCGCCGAGGCCGGCATCAAGGACGAGGTGATCCGCGGCGCGATGGCGAGCTTCAGCGGCGTCAAGCGTCGCTTCCAGCCGACCGGTACCTGGAACGGCGCCAATTTCTATGACGACTACGGCCACCATCCGGTCGAGATCGCAGCGGTGCTGGCGGCCGCTCGGGCCGGGGCGAAGGCGCGTGTCATCGCGATCGTCGAGCCGCACCGCTACACGCGCGTGCAGTCGTTGTTCGCCGAGTTCTCGGCCTGCTTCAAGGACGCCGACGACGTTATCGTGGCGCCGCTCTACTCGGCTGGTGAGAGCCCGATCGACGGCATCGATTCCCATGCACTGGCGGCAGGCATCGCGCGGACGGGCCACCAAAGCGTCGTTGCCGTCGACAGCCCTCAGGCCCTCGTTCCGGAACTGCGCCGCCTCGCGGGAGAGGGCGACACGGTGATCTGCTTCGGCGCCGGCAACTCGACCGAGTGGGCGCACGCGCTCCCTGACTGGCTGGCTGCGATCCCGCTGCGCGTCGGGAGCGCGGGTTGATCGTGACGACGCTCGCCGACGATCTCCGTGCGCTGCTGCCTGACCTTCGCGGCCGGCTCGTCGCCGATGCGCCGCTCGCCGACATCACGTGGTTCCGTGTCGGCGGTCCGGCGGAGGTGATGTTCACGCCGGCGGATGAGGATGACCTCGCCTATTTCCTCGCGCGCGTGCCGGAGGAGGTGCCGGTATTCACGATAGGGCTGTGCTCGAACCTGCTGGTCCGCGACGGCGGCGTCAGGGGCGTCGTGATCCGGCTCGGGCGCGGCTTCAACGCGATCGAGACGCTCGAGGGCTTCCGGCTGAGCGCGGGCGCGGCCGTGCCGGACGTCAAGGTCGCGCGCGCGGCTGCGGACGCGGGTATCGCCGGGCTGTCGTTCTACCGCGGCATTCCGGGCTCTATCGGCGGCGCGCTGCGCATGAACGCCGGTGCCCACGGCAGCGAGACGAAGGATGTGCTGATATCGGCGCACGCGATCGACCGCCAAGGCAAGGTGCACGATCTGACGCTGGCCGACATGGGCTTCGCCTATCGGCGCAGTGCCGTCCCGCCAGATTGGATTTTCACGCGCGCGACCTTCCAGGGCACGCCCGGCGCGCCCGACGAGATCATGCGCGCGATGGACGAGGTCGCGGCCTACCGCGAGAAGCATCAGCCGATCAAGGAACGCACCGGCGGCTCGACGTTCAAGAACCCGCCCGACAACAGCGCCTGGAAGCTCATCGATGCCGCCGGCTGCCGTGGCCTGCGCGTCGGCGGCGCGATGGTGTCGGAGATGCACTGCAACTTCCTGATCAACGATCGTCAGGCGGCCGCCGAGGACATCGAATGCCTCGGTGAGACCGTACGCGCGCGCGTCAAGGCCGCGAGCGGCATCGATCTCACTTGGGAGATCGTCCGCGTCGGCGAGCCGCTTGCCGGGCATGTAACCGGTCCCGCCCTCGTCAAGGAGTCTACCCCATGACCACCGGCGCGAACGAGTCGATGAAACCACACGTCGCGGTGCTGATGGGCGGCTGGTCGGCGGAACGCGAGGTCAGCCTCTCCTCGGGCCGCGAGTGCGCGAAGGCGCTGGAGGGCGAGGGCTTCCGAGTCACGCGCATCGATGTTGGCCACAACCTCGCTGACCAGCTCGCCGAGGTGAAGCCCGACGTGTGCTTCAACGCGCTGCATGGGCGCTGGGGCGAGGACGGTTGTGTGCAGGGCCTGCTCGAGGTGCTCGAGATGCCCTACACGCACTCGGGCGTGCTCGCGTCCGCGATCGCGATGGACAAGGAGCGCACCAAGCACATCATGCATAGCGTCGGCGTGCCGGTCGCGCGCGGCGTTATCGTGACGCCTGAGGAGGCGCTCGCCGCTCATGTCATGGAGCCGCCTTATGTGGCGAAGCCGGTCGCCGAAGGATCGAGCGTCGGCGTCGTCATCGCACGCGCGGGTGCGAATCGACCACCCGAGGCCATCCGCACGATCCCGACGACGCGCGACGGCCACATCATGGTCGAGCAATTCGTCGCCGGGCACGAGCTGACGTGCGCGGTCATCGGCGGCGAAGCGACCGACATCATCGATATCGTCGCCGCCGACCACCTTGAGTTCTACGACTACGAGGCAAAGTATGCGCCGGGCGGCTCCAAGCACATCCTGCCGGCAGGCATACCGAAGGACGTATATCAGGCGATCCAGCGCCATACGCTCACGGCGCATCAGGCGCTCGGCTGCAAGGGCGTGTCGCGATGCGATTTCCGCTGGGATCCCGCCACTGGCGAGCTCGCCTTTCTCGAGATCAATACTCAGCCGGGCATGACGCCGACTTCGCTGGTGCCGGAGCTCGGCCAGCACCGCGGGATGTCGTTCGGCGCGCTCGTCGCCTGGCTGGTCGAGGACGCGTCCATCCTCCGTTAGGCATTTTCATCAAATTGAATCGAACTCCCCGGTGGTGCGGTGCAATATCGCTCCATCCAGCGGGAGAGATGCGATGGTACTGCGTTTTGGCGTAGGCGAGACCGAAGCCGCCCTCAACAAGCTGACGAACGTCGAGCTCGACGCCGAGATCTGGCAGTGCAAATTGCGCGCGAGGATCGCAACCGACACGCTGGCGCGACGCGCGTTCGAAATGCGTTTGCGGCGCCTGGAGCGCATCCGGCTCGCCCGCGCCTAGTCGCGGCCAAGTGGCCAGCGCAACCTTTACGCTAAATTAACCAAATCACCGAAATGGTTAACGGTGGCGCACCAGCTCCCGCGGGACGGAGCGTGCCCGCGTGCCATCCGTTGGTGTGCGGGCCGCCCGGGAAGATGGGGCAGTGCGCGCCAGCGGCTGGAACGGTGGACGCGTGCGGGAGCGGATCGACATACCGAGGTTCTGGTGGCGCGGTGCCGAGCCGGCGCGCCCACGCGGCGCTGCGGCGCCTGCCGCCGTCGCGGCTGCGGCATCGTCCCGCTGGTCTCGCGCGAGCCGTCCATCGCCAGCCGCGGTGCGCGCTCCCGAGCCGTCGTACGCCGAAGTCGATGACCTGATTGCCGAGCCGCGCGCTTACGTTCGATCGACCCCGCGCGGCGCCGGAACGCGCATCGCGGTGCTCGCCGGGGCGGCGCTGCTGGGCGGGATCGCGAGCGTCATCGTCAGCCGCGGTGGCGTGCCGGTCGAGGCTTCTGCGCCGATCAGCAGCAACGTCGATAGCCTCGTGATCGCTGCCGGCCTCGGCGTCGACGAGATCCGCATCACCGGCCATCGCTACACCCTCGACCGCGACATCTTCGCGGCACTCGCACTCGACCAGCCCACATCTCTGCTGCGCTACAGCTCGGAGGCGGCGCGGCGCCGCGTGGAAAGCCTGTCCTGGGTCAAGCAGGCGACCGTCACTCGCGTCCTCCCCGACACGGTGGAGGTCAAGATCGTCGAGCGCACGCCGGTCGCGGTGTGGCTGCGCAAGCACTTCGCAGTGCTGGTCGACGGTGAAGGTCGCGAGCTTGCGCAGGTATCGCCATCGACGCTGCCGGCGCTGCCGCGCGTCTCCGGTGAAGGGGCGCCGGAGGCAGTCGGCAGCTATCTCGCGGCGATGGAGGCCCGGCCGGATCTCGCGCGCCGCGTGACGATGGCGCTGCGGGTCGGCCAGCGGCGCTGGTCACTCGATCTCGACAACGGCAGCCGCATTCTCCTGCCTGCGGAGGGCGAGCAGGCGGCGATCGCACGGCTGCTTCGGCTGGCCGACACGACCGGCGTTTTCGCGCGCCCGTCCGTGGTCGACCTCAGGATCGAAGAGCGCATAGCCGTGGCACCGCGGACAACCGGGCCGACGTCGCAGGTCGGTCCCCAGGGCGGACCGAAGGGTATGCCGGCGGTCAAGTCGGCTTCGACTTTGTAGGGGAGCGTACATGAACAGCATCGACCGCAACCTGCCCAACCGACCGCCGCCGATCCCGCGGCGCGCGCCGATCCTCGCCGCGATCGACATCGGCACCAGCAAGGTCGTGTGCGTGATCGCGACTGGCGACCACACGGGCCGCACGCGCCTTCTCGGCATCGGCCATCAGCGCAGCCGTGGCATCAAGGCCGGCATGGTCGTCGATCCCGATGCCGCCGAGCAGTCCGTCCGCGCAGCCGTCGGTCAGGCCGAGCGCATGGCCGGCGTCACGATGGAGCAGGTGAGCGTTGCGGTGTCGTGCGGGCGGCTCAAGTCGCAGCGCTTCGTTGCCCGTGCGCGCACGGAGACGGGCATCGCCGGCGACATCGACGTCGCGCGCGTGCTCGACGGCGGCGAGGCGTACGCGGTCCGCGGCGGGCGCACGCTCGTGCAGTTCCATGCCGGCGCCTGGCACCTCGACGGCGCCGAGGGCGTGCCCGACCCGCGCGGCATGACCGGCGCCGAGCTCAGCGCCGACCTCGTGGTGGTGACAGCGGATGATGGCCCGCTGCAGAATACGCTGGCGGTGATCGAGCGCTGCTACCTGGAGCCGCATCAGCTCGCCGCCACACCCTATGCGAGCGCGATGTCCGTGACGACGGCCGAGGAGCGGCATCTCGGATGCCTGGTCATCGACATCGGGGCGGGTATAACCTCGATGGCGGCGTTTCTCGGCGGCGAACTGCTGCTCGCAGAGGTCATTCCCGTCGGCGCGCACCTGATCACGTTCGATATCGCGCGACGGCTGGCAACTCCGGTTACGGAAGCCGAGCGAATCAAATCACTTTATGGCACACTGCTACCTGCGCTCTCGAATGAGCACGAAACCTTTTCCTTCCCCCTGACGGGCGCCGAGGAAGGGGCGACGGGCCGCATTTCGAGGGCCGAGTTGCGTGCGGTAATCCAGCCGCGTGTGGCCGGCATGGCGACCCTGGTGCGTGAGCGGCTTGACGCCGCAAGGATCGACAGGGCGGCGCTCGAGCGGGTTGTGCTGACCGGGGGCGGTGCGCAGCTCGAGGGGATCGACGGGTACTGGGCCGAGGCGAGGGGCGCCGCGGTCCGCATAGGCAAGCCCGCCGCGATCGAAGGTGCGTCCCCCGACATGTTGGGCCCGGCGTTCGCAACGGTGAGCGGGCTCGTTGGCGACGCGCTGCAGCAGCACTACGCTGCGCAGGGAACCAAGGGCCGCGGGTGGCAGGGCAGTGGGTACGTGAGCTGGCTCGGGGACTGGCTGAGCCGCGCCAAGGCCTGAAGTCGCGTCGTGTGCGTGCGCATTGAGCAGGACGATCACGAGGCACCGATGAGCACAGGTCCGCTACAGACTGCGCTGAGCGATCTCCGTCCGATCATCAAGGTGATCGGCGTCGGCGGAGCGGGTGGCAATGCGATCAACAACATGATCGCGTCGGGCCTGAAGGACGTCGACTACATCGTCGCCAACACCGATGCCCAGGCGCTCGCGTCCTCCGGTGCCGAGCATCGCATCCAGCTCGGTGTCAATCTCACGCAAGGGCTCGGTGCCGGCTCGCGGCCCGAAATCGGCATCGCCGCAGCCGAGGAAGCGAAGGACGAGATCACGGCGGCCTTGAAGGGCGCCCATATGGCTTTCATCGCCGCCGGCATGGGCGGCGGCACGGGCACCGGCGGCGCTGCGGTCATCGCGCGGACCGCGCGCGACATGGGGCTGCTCACGGTCGGGATCGTGACGAAGCCGTTTCATTTCGAGGGTGCGCGCCGCATGCGCGTCGCCGAGGCCGGGATCGCGGAGCTGAAGACCTCGGTAGACACGCTTATCGTCATCCCGAATCAAAACCTGTTCCGCATAGCCAATGAGCGCACGACCTTCGCCGAAGCGTTCGTGCTGGCCGACAAGGTGCTGCACGCTGGCGTTGCCTGCATCGTCGACCTGATCATGAAGGACGGGCTGATCAATCTCGACTTCGCCGACGTGCAGGTGATCATGCGCGGCATGGGCACGGCCATGATGGGCACCGGCGAGGCGACCGGCGAAGATCGCGCACTGCGCGCTGCCGAGATGGCGCTTGCGAATCCGCTCATCGATGATCTCTCACTGAGCGGCGCCAAGGGTGTGTTGCTGTCGATCATCGGCGGGCCGGACATGACGCTGTTCGAGGTCGACGAGGCCGCGAGCCGCGTGCGCCAGGAGGTCGATCCCGATGCCAACATCATCGTCGGTGCATCGTTCGACCAATCGATGAACGAATCGATCCGGATCGCCATCGTCGCGTCCGGTATGCAGCCGAAGAGTGAAATGGCGCCGCCGCCGCATGCGCGCGCTACCGCCGCCGTCGCGCCAGCGCCGCCAACGCGGAGCCCGGATGTCGCGCCGCAAGCAGCATCAGCGGGCCATCCGCCGTCCGACCCTGCTTCGGCGCGCCGCTTCGATCCCGAGGATCTCAATCCACGCATGGCGCAACGCGATGATCGCGGCGCAACAGCGGCCCCGGCCCGCGAGTTGTGGCGCGCGCCAGGCGGCGTCGTCATCGAGGAAAGCGGGGCGCGGTCGGCGTCGGTGCCGCCGGTTTCGGCGTCGCCTGCGAGCGGCGGTCGCGGGCAGGCGGGAGCCCCGCCGCCACTCAGACACGATGTTGGCGAGCCGTCGCGCCGGGTTCCGTCAGTCGAGGATTTTCCGCCGGTCGCCCAGCGGGAGTATGCCGCGAAGTCATCGATCTATTCCGGCGATCCGTCGCGTCTGCAACCTTTGCCGCCGCAGCAGCCTCCCGAGCCTCAGCGCAGTGGCAGCCTGCTTCAGCGGCTGGTCGGGGGGCGCAAGTCCGGTCGCACGTGATCGGTGAGTCGATCCGGGCACGGACGCGCGCGAATCACAAATGCGCCACACTCAAGCCACCAACCGGTTCTTTGCTCCGTGTTTGTGGAAAACGTCCATTGACAGGACGATGGACGGGGTAAAACATGTTGATTTTCAACAGTTAATTTGGTGAGGCGCCACGGCAACATTTTGTAAGAAAGCGTGACTTGTGATGGCGCCGTGCACCACGTTATCGTCGTGATTGAGATGGGGTCCTGAACACTTGCACTGGGTGGACTAAACAACCCGACACCGGCATCAACTCGAAGCCGGTATGTGGCGTAGGCAAGGGGCGGGATACGATCTTGGGGGGCTTTCTGTCGCGCAGCTCGTCTGTCGATTGAAAGCCGAAAGGGGATCGAGGGACGGCGCTACATGTCGAAGCGATTCATCGGTGCACGCCAGACTACAGTTGCGCGTGAAATCGAGGTATCCGGCACGGGGGTGCACAGCGGAGCTCCGGTTTCAGTAATCATCCATCCGGCACCTGCTGACACGGGTATCTGCTTCATCGTATCGAAACGTGGGCGGATCATTTCCCAGATCGAAGCGGATGTGAGGGCGGTACGCAACCTCACTCTCTGCACCGTGATTGGGGATGACCGAGGAGTCACGGTCGGGACGGTCGAGCACCTGCTTTCTGCGCTACGCGGTCTTTGTGTCGACAACTGTTTCATCGAGATCGACAACAAGGAAGTGCCCATAATGGACGGAAGCGCCGCCGCTTTCGTCGATGCGATCGACGAGGTGGGCGTCCGCGAGCTTGCTGCACCTCGTAAATTCATCAAGGTGCTGAAGCCGGTCCGCGTCCAGGAGGGCGACTCCTGGGGTGAGCTGGTCCCCCATTCGAGCTTCCATCTCGACGTAGAGATCAACTTCGATAGCCCCGTCATCGGCCGCCAGCGCATCGCGCTTGACCTGAGCCCAGGGGTCTTCCGGCAGGAGCTGTGCCGGGCCCGCACCTTCGGTTTCATGCGCGACGTCGAGATGCTCTGGAAATCCGGTCTCGCACTCGGCGCTTCTCTCGAAAACACCGTGGCGATTGGCGAGGACCGGATCATGAATCCGGAAGGCCTGCGCTATCCGCAGGAGTTCGTTCGCCACAAGATGCTCGATGCGGTGGGCGATCTCGCGCTCGCGGGTGCCCCGCTTCTCGCGTCGTACCGTTCGGTGCGCGGCGGCCATCGCCTCAATGCGACGGTTCTCAAGACGCTCTTCGCCGACACGGACGCCTGGACCGTGGTGCACGCGCCGACGGTGCGCGACACGCCGCACACCACCGCTTACGAAGCTTCGGTCGGGATGGCAGCGGTGCATTTCGCCGCCAACCGCAACTGAGTGATGGCGCGCCGCTCGCGGCGCGCGCAACACACGGGGCGGCCGAGAAGAAATCCGCTGCCCTGCCGCATCCCCGCCATATCGGTGGACGAGACTTCCGCGACGCTGACTGCCAATGGCTGGCGGCACCGCCGCATGCTACGAGGTGAGTCGGAAGCGCGCGAGCGCCGCGCCGGCACAAGGCGCACCACCGCCGCAGGGCGGTGAGAGGGGGAACGGGGCGATCGGTTCGCATCAGTTCGAGATGCCGGGCCGATACCGTGAGGATGACGGAATGCAGACTTCGAAGTCCGCTGAAGCGAGTTTCGGCCGCAAGGTCGGCGCCCTGCTGTTGATGGGCGCGCTCGCACTCGCCGGATGCTCGTCCTCCAACACCGAGGCGCTGAAGGCGCTCAATCCAGACCCGCCGGACAAGATGTACGCCGAGGCGGATGCGTTGCTGGCCAACAATCGCCACGAGGCGGCGGCGAAGAAGTTCGAGGATATCGACCGGCATCACCCGTACGCGCAGGAGGCGCGGCGCGCGATGGTGCTGGCGGCCTACGCCTACTACAAGTCCGGCAAGTACCCGGAGGCCGTCGCCGCGGCACAACGCTATGCGGTCATGCATCCAGGCACCAAGGACGCCGCGCTCGCCCATCACGTGATCGCTTCGTCGCACTTCGACGAGATCAAGGACCCGTCGCGCGACCAGACAGCGACCCGCAAGGCGATCGCCGAACTTAAGACGCTGGTTACGCGCTATCCTGACAGCCCCTACGCGCGTCAGGCCGAGAACCGCATCCGTCTTGGCGAGGATGCGCTTGCGGCCGCGGAGATGAACGTCGGCCGCTACTATCTCCAGCGCGCCAACTACGTGGCCGCGATCAATCGCTTCAAGACCGTCGTCGCCGAGCACCAGACGACCGCGCACGTCGAGGAAGCGCTGCTGCGGCTGACCGAGACCTACATGGGCCTCGGTATTCAGAACGAGGCGCAGGCCGCCGCCGCCATCCTCGGGCACAACTTCCCGCAGTCGCGCTGGTACAGTGACGCGTACGCGCTGTTGCAGAAGCACGGCCTGAAGCCCGAGATCGCCGAAGGCACGTGGGTCAGCCAGCAGTGGAAGCAGGTGACCGTGAAGCCGATCGGGCAACCCGCACGCCCCGTCGACGTGAAGCCGACGCCTGCCGCGGCGCCACCCGCGAAGAAGGCGCCGGCGAAGGACACGCCGATGGTGCGCCGCACCCCGCCGAACGAGGTCCCGACCGGCAGCATCAACAAGCCGATGGGTGTGGGCGTCAACTGACGGCCACGTATCCGCTTCAAAGCCGAAGATATCGTCGAAGGCTGGCGTTGGCGCGGCGCTTCGGGCAATTTGCGCGCCATGGCCAAGAAGAAGACTGCAGCCCCCGTCCCGACCGATCAACTGACGCAGCGTCAGGCGACCGCCGAGCACAAGAAGCTCGCGGCCGAGGTCGCGCGGCATGACGCGCTCTACTACCGCCATGACGCGCCGGAAATCTCCGACGCCGCGTACGATGCGCTGCGCGTGCGTCTGCTGGAGCTCGAGGCGGCATTTCCAGAACTGCTCGGGGCCGACAGCCCGACGCAGCGCGTCGGCGCTGCGCCCGTCGAAGCTTTCGGCAAAATCCGCCATAACGTGCCGATGCTGTCGCTCGGCAATGCGTTTTCCGCCGAGGATGTGACCGAATTCGTCGAGCGCGTCCGCCGCTTTCTCGCGCTCACCGCCAATGACGAGGTCGTCTTCACCGCCGAGCCGAAGATCGACGGTCTCTCGATTTCGATTCGCTACGAGAGCGGCGCACTCGTGCGCGCGGCGACACGAGGAGACGGTGTCGAGGGCGAGGACGTCACCTCCAACATCCGTACGGTTGCCGGCATCCCGCACACACTGAAGGGCCGCGGCGTGCCCGACGTGATCGAGGTGCGCGGCGAGATCTATCTCGGCACCGAGGATTTCCGCCGCCTCAATGAGGCGCAGGCTGCCGCCGGGGGCAAGGTGTTCGCCAACCCTCGTAATGCTGCCGCCGGATCGCTGCGCCAGCTCGACGCGAAGATCACCGCGAGCCGGCCGCTGCGCTTCTTCTCGTATACGTGGGGAGCGGCGTCGTCGCTGCCGGCGAGGACGCAGTTCGAGGTCGTGAAGGCGTTCGAAGGCTGGGGATTGCCGACCAACCCGCGCATGGTCCGTTGCGCCACCGTCGATGCGATGCTTGCGTTCTACGATCGTATCGGCACCGACCGCAGCGCGCTCGGCTACGATATCGACGGCGTCGTCTACAAGGTCGATCGGCTCGATCTTCAGGACAGGCTCGGGTTCGTCTCGCGCAGTCCGCGCTGGGCTCTCGCGCACAAGTTCGCGGCGGAGCAGGCGACGACTGTGCTGCAGGACATCGAGATCCAGGTCGGCCGGACGGGTGCGCTAACGCCGGTGGCGAAACTGCAGCCGGTGACGGTCGGCGGCGTTGTCGTGTCCAATGCGACGCTGCACAACGAGGACGAAATCAAGCGCAAAGACATCCGCGTCGGCGACACGGTCGTGATCCAGCGCGCCGGTGACGTGATCCCGCAGGTCGTAAGCGTTGTGCTCGACCGTCGGCCGCACGGCGCGAGGCGCTTCAAGTTTCCGACCACGTGTCCCGTCTGCGGCAGCCTCGCCACGCGTGACGAGGGCGAGGAGGGTGGCGACGCCGGTGTCGTGCGCCGCTGCACGGGCGGACTCATTTGTGCCGCGCAGGCGAAGGAGCGGCTCAAGCATTTCGTCTCGCGGCTCGCCTTCGACATCGAGGGGCTCGGCGGCGAGCGCATCGAGTTGTTCTACGACGAGGGCTTGATCAAGTCTCCGGCCGACATCTTCACGCTCGAACGTCGCGATGCTCAAAGTCCCGAGCCGCTGGCCGAGCGCAAGGGCTTCGGCGAGAAGTCGATCCAGAACCTGTTCCGCGCCATCGACGCAAGGCGCAAGATCGGTCTCGAGCGGTTTCTGTTCGCGCTCGGCATCCGCCACGTTGGCGAGACGACGGCGCGCGACATCGCCCGCGCGTTTGGCTCCTACGACGCTTTCAGCGAACAGCTCATGCTCGCGTCGAAGGCGCGGCCGGGTCCCGACTACCGCCGACTGGTGACGACGAAAGGCCTCGGTCCCAAGACCGCGGAGACGCTGATGGCGGCGCTTACTGCACGCGGCGGCCGCGACCTTTTCGATGCGGCGCCGGGCTCCTTCGCCGAGGCGATCGCCGGCATCAAGGGTGTACGCTCCAGCGCAACCGAGGCGCTGGCCGACGCGTTTCCAGACGTCGAGACGTTCATTGCGACCGCGCGGGCAGCCGCCGGACAGATGCCGGGGGACGATTACCGCGCCTTTGCCGGCCTCAACGGGATCGGCGAGGTGGTCGCGGATTCGCTGATCGATTTCTTCGCCGAGCCGCACAACCGGAAGGTCGTCGCCGACCTCCGCGAGGAGGTCGAGATCCAGGACTATGTGCGTCAGGCGACAGTCGCCTCCGCTGTCACGGGTAAAGTGGTCGTGTTCACCGGGACGCTCGAAAAATTCTCGCGCAACGAAGCCAAGGCGCAGGCCGAGCGCCTCGGTGCGAAGGTCGCGAGTTCCGTCTCCAACAAGACCGACTACGTGATCGCCGGAGCCGAGGCCGGCTCGAAGCTCGACAAGGCGCGTGAGCTCGGCGTCGCCGTGCTCAGCGAGGACGAATGGCTGGCGCTCATCGGCGGGGCGACGTCGTGACGCGTTCGGTACCGCTCTCGATCCATGGTGATGCATGACGACCGACGGTACCGATCCAGTGCGTAGGCACGCTGCCGCCGAGAACGCCGAGGCGCCTGCAGAGAGCGTGCTCTACAAGCGGCTCGAGGCCGCGGTGCTGACGCCCATTCGCGCGATGCGTCTGAAGTATCTGCCGCTGCTGATGATCTACTTCGCCTATGGCGCACTCGGCATCGTCGCGGTGGCGCAGGATTTCTGGGTCAAGGCGGCACTGACGCTTACGCCTGCTGATCTCGCCTCGCTCGCGGTGTGGCTTGGTCTGCCGTGGGCGATCAAGATGGTGTTCGGCGAGCTGGTCGATGCGGTGCCGATCCTCGGCTCGCAGCGTCGCGTCTATGTGTTCATCGGCGCCGGGTTGATTGCGATCGGGCTGCTCATGATGGCGAGCGCGGCAGCCGGCATGTTCCCGGCGGTGCATCCCAATACGCTGTACATCGCGGCCCAGCTCGTGATCGTGATCGGCGTCGTGCTGCAGGACGTCGTCGCCGATGCCATGAGCACCGAGGTCGTCAGCCGCGTGGAAGATGACGGTACACCGCGGCCCGAAGCCGATGTCACGCGTGATCTCGGCATGGTGCAGGTGCTCGGGCGGCTCGCGCTCTCGTTCGGCATCTTCGCGGTTGCCGGGATCTCGGGCCTGCTCGCGCAGTATCTGAGCTATGCGACGGTGTTCCTGCTCGGGCTCGCGGTCCCCGCGATCTCGCTCATCGGCGCTCTGCTCGTGCGGCTGGAGACCAGCGAAACGCGCGACATCGACTGGCAGATCCTCGGTGGCGGACTCGCGTTCGGCGCCGTCGTGACCATCATCGCCATTGCCGGCTTGCCTGCGGCGCAGGAGATCGTGTTCGTGATCTCCATCGTCATCATCGTCGCAATGCTGCGGCGCGTCACGCAGCACATTCCAGTCGATGCCCGCCGCACGATCCTGTTTGCCGCGATCATCATTTTCGCCTTCCGCGCGATGCCGAGCGTTGGTCAAGGCTACACCTGGTTCAGCATCGACGTGCTCGGCTTCGACCAGGCCTTCTTCGGGGTGCTCCAGCAGATCGGTGCCGCGATCGGCCTCGCGGCGGCGTGGCTGCTCGCCGATGCCGTGACGCGTCAGCCGGTGGCGCGCGTGCTCCTCTGGCTCACGCTGATCGGCGGCATCCTCGCGATCCCGAACCTGATCCTCGTCACCGGCGCGTATGAATGGACCGACCGCATGTTCGGGATCGGGCCGCGTTCGATCGCGCTGATCGACGCCGCCGCGCAATCGCCGCTCGCCCAGGTCAGCATGATCCCGCTTCTGACGCTCATCGCGGTCAATGCCCCGCCTGGCCATCGCGCGACCTGGTTCGCGCTGATGGCGTCGCTGATGAATCTCGCACTGGTCGCGGGCTCGCTGCAGACCAAGTATCTCAACATGATCTTCCCCATCGATCGCGGATCGTACGGGGAACTGCTGCCGCTGGTCGTAGCCGTCTTCACGATCGCGCTCGTGGTGCCGCTGATCGCCATTCTGACGTTGGGTCCCCGTCTCGCTCGCAAATAGAGTTCTCCTGTCCGTCGGGAGAATGTGGCCGCGAGGATACGCCGGACGAGCGTCCTCGCGTGTGCCTTTCCATCGCCTTGACCCAGCCTAATTTGGGGTGCGAATGAGCGTCACTTCGATTCGGTTTCAAGCGCCATCACTAGCGCGCTTGTTGGGGGAATGCATGAGCCAGACCGCGGTTGACGATGCTGCGAACGACGCCCCGAAGCGGGTCGGCGCGGTGATTTCCGGACGCGCCCTTCTGCTGCGGGCGGCGATCGCGATCGTTACGGTTGTTACGATGAGCATCGGCGGCGCATGGCTGATGTATGCCGCGATCGATCCAGCCGCGGACGCCCTCGACGGCGCCTCGGCACCGGTGCAGGTGGATGCTTCCGAGTCGCGTCCTGGCTCGCGATAACGCGCCGATCTGCACTATTCTGCATGGCACTGCTGACAAATCGGTGTGAGGCCCGCCTGCGTTCGTAGCGCGAGGCCTTCACGCTTTAGCCGTGCGTGGTATGTCTCACCTGAAGCGTCGCTCTATCTCGGGGCCTGATATAGGCCCGGCGATGGCACGCCCAAACCATGCCGTGCACTGGAGCGGTAGCGAATGAAGCTCGTCATGCTGGCCCGCAATCCGGGCCTCTACTCGCACAAACGCATCGTCGAGGCGGCGCGCGCGCGAGGCCACAGCATCGATGTGATCAATACCCTCCACGTTCACATGAACATCACGTCGAACAACCCGCTGCTGCGCTATGGCGGCAAAACGTTGCCGCTCTACGATGCCGTCATTCCGCGCATCGGCGCGTCGATCACGCTGTATGGCCTTGCGGTTCTCCGCCAGTTCGAGATGCAGGGCGTGTTCCCGCTCAATGAGAGCGTGGCGATCGGGCGGTCACGCGACAAGCTGAGGGCGCTGCAACTTCTGGCTCGGGCCGGCGTAGGGCTGCCTGCGACGGCGTTCGCGCATGGGCCGCGCAAGGCGCTGGAGGTCCTCGCCGAGGTCGGCGGCGCGCCGGTCGTGATCAAGCTGCTCGAGGGCACGCAGGGCATGGGCGTGATCCTCGCCGAGACGGAGGCGTCTGCGAAGTCCACCATCGAAGCCTTCAGCGCCGCGAGCGTCGAGATCCTGGTGCAGGAGTTCATCAGCGAGGCCATGGGCTCGGATGTGCGCGCGCTCGTCGTTGGCAAGAAGGTCGTGGCGTCGATGCGACGGACGGGGCGCACCGGCGAGTTCCGCTCGAACCTTCACCGTGGCGGCAAGGCCGAGGCGGTCGAGCTGTCGCCGGCTGAGATCGAGACTGCGCTGAAGGCCACCGAGACGCTGGGGCTCAACGTTGCCGGCGTCGACATGCTGCGGTCGAAGCGCGGCCCGTTGGTGTTGGAGGTGAATTCCTCACCCGGCATCGAAGGCATGGAGCAGGCGACCGGCGTCGATGTCGCAGGCGCTATGATTGAGTTCTTGGAGGCCAACGCGCGGGCAGGCGAGACCGGCACGCGCGGCAAGGGCTGAAGGAGCACTACGCCCCTGCGGGCCAGGCGAAGTGTACGGTCATGCCGTCGTAAGCAGGCTCCACGTGGGCGGGAAGCTGGCGGCGCAGAGTCTCGTAGTCGAGATCGATATGAAGGTGCGTAAGGATCGCGCGCTTCGGCTTCAGGATCTCGATCCATTCCAGCGCCTGCTCGACGGTGAAATGGCTCGGGTGCGGCACGTAGCGCAACGCGTCGACGATCCAGAGTTCCAGGCCGAGCAGCTGCTTCTGCGATTCCACCGATAGGTCGCTGATGTCCGGCGAGTAGGCGATGTCGCCGAAGCGGAACCCGAGCGACAACGCATCGCCGTGGGCCTGCACGACGGGAAGTGCGTCGATCGGGCCGCCGCCGCCATTAATGCGCACGATCGCGGGCGGCGAGATCAGGTGCCCGTTGAGGATCGGCGCGTACATGCTGCCCTTGGGCGTCTCGAAGCAGTAGCCGAACCGTGTGACCAGCGACTCCCGCGTCGCGGCGTCGAAATGTACGTCGACGCGATGCTTGGCGTTGTAGGCCAGCATCCTGAGGTCGTCGATTCCGTGGGTGTGGTCGGCATGGTCGTGCGTGAACAGCACGCCGTCGATGGTGTCGACGTCGGCGTCGATGAGCTGCTCGCGCAGGTCCGGCGGCGTGTCGACCAGCACGCGGGTGCGCGCGCGTCCCGAGATGCGCTCGACCAGCGCGGCGCAGCGCCGCCGGCGATTCTTCGGGTTCTTGGGATCGCACGCGCCCCAATGCGGGCCGAGCCGCGGCACGCCGCCCGACGATCCGGTGCCGAGTAGCGTCAGCTTGCCGCTCATGCCGCCGCGCTTCCAGTATCGGTGCGCGGCACTTTGGCGTAGAGGCGGTGGAAATTCTCGGTTGTCCGAGCGGCGATCTCGGCGTCGGTCACACCCTTGACGGCGGCGAGGCGGGAGGCCGTTTGGACTACGTAGGCTGGCTCGTTGCGCTTCCCGCGGTAGGGCTCGGGCGCGAGGAATGGCGCGTCGGTCTCGACCAGCACGCGGTCCATCGGCACCTCGGCCGCGATCGCACGCAGCGCATCGTTTTTCTTGAAGGTGATGACGCCGGAGAACGACACGTAGAGACCGATTGCGACCGCGCGCCGCGCGAGATCAGCGCCGCCCGTGAAGCAATGGAGCACCGCCGAGAACGCGCCGCGCGCCATCTCCTCCTCGAGGATCGTGGCGGTGTCGTCGTCGGCATCGCGTGAATGGATGACGAGCGGCAGGCCGGTCTCGCGCGCCGCCGCGATGTGCTTGAGGAAACCCTCGCGCTGCGCCGGGCGCGGTGACTTGTCGTAGAAGTAGTCGAGCCCCGCCTCGCCGATGCCGACGCACTTCGGATGCTGCGCCAGCCGCGCGATCTCGGCGACTGGCACATCGAGCTCCTCATGTGCGCGGTGCGGGTGCGTGCCGACGGTGAAGTAGATGTCGGGGTGTGCCTCGGCGATCGCGCGGTAGGTGTCGTAGTTGGCGATCACCGTCGAGATCGTTACGAGCTTGCCGACGCCGGCGGCTCGGGCGCGAGCGAGGACATCCTCGCGATTGCGCTCGAGATCCGGATAGTCGAGATGGCAGTGGTGGTCGACGAGCATCGTGCGATTTCTGTCCTTCAGTCGCCCTTCTTGGGCTTGCCTTTACCCTTCGGCTGCTGCGCGGCTGCGGCAGCTTCCTCGGGATCGACATAGCGCGGGAATGCACCCGTCGGGGCCGGCAGCGCGAGGCCGGGCGTAAGCCGCGAGGCCGCACCGAGCGCGGTGAACAAGCGGGCTTCGTCGGGCTGCGCGAGCATGTCGAGCAGATGCTTCGCCGCCCGCGGCGTGACCGGCTGGGCGAGGATCGCGACCTGACGCACGACTTCAGCCGCGACGTAGAGAATCGTCCCCATCCGCGCGAGGTCGGTCTTGCGCTTCGCCCACGGCTCCTCCGCCGCGAAGTAGCGGTTGGCTTCGGCGACCACCGCCCAAACCGCGTCGAGATAGCGGTTCACCGCCTGCGTCTTCATCGCCTCGCGCGCGGTTTCCCCCATCGCATCGGTGGCGGCGAGCAACGCGTTATCCTCGGCCGAGAAGGCGCCGGGTTCAGGCACCTTGCCGTCGCAGTTTTTCGCGATCATCGACAGCGAGCGCTGCGCGAGGTTGCCAAGATCGTTGGCGAGATCGGCGTTGATGCGGTTGATGATCGACTCGCGCGTGTAGTTGCCGTCCTGGCCGAGCGCGACCTCGCGCATCGCGAAGTAGCGCATCTGGTCGACGCCGAACTCCTTCGCCATGCCGAACGGATCGATCACGTTGCCGACCGACTTCGACATCTTCTCGCCGCGGCTGAGCAGCAGGCCGTGCGCGAAGATGCGCTTCGGCACCGCGACGCCCGCGGACATCAGGAATGCCGGCCAGTAGATCGCGTGGAAGCGCAGGATGTCCTTGCCGACGACGTGAACATCGGCCGGCCAGAACGTCTCGTAGCGCGGCGAGCCGACGTCCGGATAGCCGACGCCGGTGATATAGTTGGTCAGCGCGTCGATCCACACGTACATGACGTGCGTCGGGTCGCCCGGTACCGGAACGCCCCAATCCAGCGTCGCCCGCGAGACCGACAGATCCTCGAGGCCGCTCTTGACGAAGCTGATGACCTCGTTGCGTCGCTCGGGCGGCAGGATGAAATCCGGGTTCGCCTCGTAGTGCGCGAGCAGCTTGTCGCCATACGCCGAGAGGCGGAAGCGGTAGGTCTGCTCCTCGGTCCACTCGACCGGCGATCCGAGCGGCTCGCGGCGCACGCCGTCCTCGCCGACGGTCGTCTCGCTCTCCTTGAAGAACGCCTCCTGGCGCACCGAGTACCAGCCGCCGTAGGTGTCGAGGTAGATGTCGCCCGCGTCCGCCATCTTCTTCCACAGCGTCTGGCAGGCGAGGTAGTGGCGCGGTTCGGTCGTCCGGATGAAATCGTCGTTCGAGATGTCGAGGGCGGCGAACAGCTCGCGGAAGCGCGCCGAGTTGCGATCGGCCAGCGCCTGCGGCGTGATCCCTTCCTTGACGGCGCTCTGCTTCATCTTGAGGCCGTGCTCGTCCGTCCCGGTCAGGAAATAGACCTGCCGGCCGTCGAGCCGCGCGAAGCGGGCCATGACGTCGCACGCGATCGAGGTGTAGGCGTGCCCGAAGTGCGGCTCGCCATTGGGATAATAGATCGGCGTGGTCACGTAGAAGGCGTTTCGCCCGCTCATCGGTTCGGTGCTCCTAGAACTTGTCGAGAGGCTGGGACGCTACGCGGCGGGATGACCGCTTCGAGCGAAGTCGTGCCAGCATCTTTCCGGGTCATCCGATGTCGCCGTAAGCCGGCGGAATGCGGGAAAAATCTAGCTCGCCTGCGCGGCCTTCTCCATCCGCGCCAGGGTGTCGAGTATCAGCAACCTGCGGTCGAGATTGAGCGCCAGCGTTTCAGCCTTGTCGCGGACGATGGTTTCCCACAGCTCGGCCCATGAGGCAAGCCTGCCGGCCGGAATGAGCTTCTGCGCCAGGGTTATATCCTCGGGCGTACCCCTCCCGCTCGCCTGGGCCCTGACCAGCCGGGCGATAAGCGCCAGCAGTAGGTCGAAGAACAAGGTGAAGCGGGCATCGGCGGCGGTGCTGCCAAGCTCCTCGCCGAGGGTATGGGCGGCCTGCCAGTCGATCCGCGGCAGCCCCGAGAACAGCCCCTCGATGCGGCGGTACAACGCGAGCCCGTCGCCGGAAGCAAGGTCGAGCAGGCGGCGGACGCTGCCATCGGCCAAGGTTTCGAGCGTGGTCCAGTCCGTCTCGGCCGGCGGCGGGGAATCGGTGGCGGCGAGCGCCTGGGTGACAGCGCGGCGCAGATCCTCGGTGCCGAGCGGGGAAAGCTCCAGCATCCGGCAGCGCGAGCGGATGGTGCGCAGGAGGCGCTGCGGCTGGGCCACCACCAGCATGAAGAGCACGCGCTTCGGCGGTTCTTCCAGCACCTTCAGCAGTGCGTTGGCGGCGTTGAGGTTCAACTCATCCGCGCTGTCGACGATGACGACCCGCCACGCGCCCTCGTCGGCAGTGCGGCCGAGGAACGTGCGCAGCTCGCGCACCTCGTCGACCGGGATCGTGGCCGGGAAGCGCTTGGTACGCGTGTCGTAGCCGCGCCGGACGACGGCGAGACCCGGGTGAGAGAGCGCCTTGATCTGGCCGGCGGTGATGCTTCCCGGCGCGATGGCGAGATCGCTACCCGAGGTCTCGCGCTGCTGCGGCGGCGCCAGAACGTAGCGGGCACATCGATAGGCGAGCGTCGCCTTGCCGATGCCGGCCGGCCCCGTAAGCATCCATGCGTGGTGCATCCGCCCGGCGTCGAAGGACGTTGCAAGCTCCCGCCGCGCGGCGCCGTGACCGTAGAGGTTCTCGGTCTCGCGCGGATGCGGAAAACCTTCCAGCCGATCGATCTCGGGAAGTGCTTCGATGTCAGCCGTCGCAGCGGCCCGGCGCGCCATCAGCCGGCCTCCGTCGCCAGCCGCCGCTTGACCGCGGCCCACACGCGCGCCGCCACCTCGTCGACCGATCCGCTGCCGTCGATCAGCACGCAGCGATCGGGGTGATTGTCGGCGAGGGTGCGGAAGCCGGCCCGCAACGTCTCGTGATAGGCGAGATCGCGCTGTTCGAATGGATCGATGCCGGCGCCCGCAGACCGCCGTGCGCTGGCGCGCGCGAGCCCGATCGCCGGTGGCAGGTCCACGATCAGCGTGAGATCCGGTTTCAACTCGCCGACCACCAACCGGTCCAATTCAACCAACGTCGCCAGCGGCACCTGGCCGGCGATGCCTTGGTACACGAGCGTCGAATCCGAGAAGCGGTCGCAGATGACGGCGCGGCCTTCCGCGAGTGCCGGCGCGATGACCTGCGCCAGATGGTCGGCACGGGCGGCGAGAAATAGCAGCGCCTCCGACAGCGCCGCCCGCGCCGGCAGATCGCCGCCCAGCAATAGGTCACGTATCCGCTCGGCGAAGGGTGATCCGCCCGGCTCCCGCGTGACGACGCATTCGAGGCCAGCAGCTTCCAGCCGCTCGGCCAGCAGGCGAGCCTGGGTCGACTTGCCAGTGCCTTCGCCGCCTTCCAGCGTGATGAACGGTGCTTTTCGGGATGTCGTCATGCGCCTCGAGCTGCCGACGGAAGCCGGCCAGCGCGGACGATCGCAGCCAAGCTCACCTGAGCGCCCAGCCGAACGCCATATGCACCAGCGTGTCAAGGCCGCGCCGCATCGTGCCGGCGACCGGCACATCCTCGCCTGCCTGCAGGGGCACCTCGTTCACCGCCTGCGATGCGGTCGTGACCCTCAGTTTGGCTACGACATCGCCCTTCTTGATCGGCGCCTTCAGCGGGCTCTTGTAGATGATCTGCGCCTGCAGGCGCTGGCCGGACTGCGCTTTCGGCAACAGCACGTTGACCTCGGTGCCGCCGATCAGGGGCACGAAGATGCGATCGCCGCCCCACACCCGGGCTCGGCCGACCACTTCCTCCGGATCGAACAGCTTGAAATCAGCGAAACCCTTGAACCCCCACTCGATGAGACGCACGGCCTCGTTGCGGCGGTCCTGAGCATTCTCCATGCCGTTGATGACGAGGATCACGCGGCGGTTGTCCTGCTTCGCAGAAGCGACGAGGCCGTAGCCCGCCTCCTTGATGTAGCCGGTCTTCAGCCCGTCGACGTTGAGCGGCGTCGTCAGCAGCGGGTTGCGGTTGAAGAACTTGTGCTTGCGGTACTGGAACTCGCGCTGCGAGAAGAGCGGATAGTGCTCCGGGTATTCGCTGATGAGGTGACGGGCGAGCAGCGCCAGATCGCGCACCGTCATCAGGTGGTCGGGATCGTACAGTCCCGTCGAATTGCGGAACGTCGACTTCGTCAGCCCGATACGGCGCGCTTCCTCGGCCATCATGCGCGCGAATTGTGCCTCGCTTCCGGCCATCCCTTCGGCGACCGCGATGCAGGCATCGTTGCCGGACTGGATGATGATGCCCTTCAACATCTCGTCGAGACGCTCGCGCGTGTTGACCGGCACGAACATCGCCGAGGTGCCGGACGGCGCGCCGCCGGTCTTCCAGGCGTTGACGCTGAACAGGAACTCGTCCTCGAGTTTGATCTGTCCGGTCTTGAGCGCGCGGAACACGACGGCAAGCGTCATCAGCTTGCTCATGCTCGCGGGCGGCGACAGCTCATCGGCATTGTGCTGGAACAGGACCGCGCCCGTGTTTGCGTCGATGAGGATCGCGTACTTGGCGCGCGTCGTCATTTCGGGTGCAGGCGTACCCTGCGCCGACGCGCTGCCGGCCATCGCGGCCGTCGCCAGGATCAGCATCGAGAACGCGGCCACGAGCTGCCGATAGCCGACCCTGGAGATCGAGAAGATTGCCTTCATCTCTCCATCCCATCGGTGAGCAATGCTGCACGCACGATCGAAATTCGACATGCGTGCGCAAAAACGCGCTAGAGCACCACGCTTCGATGCGACTATCGCGATGTTCGCCCTGCCAAGTCAACATGCGGCGGTCGAATTGCCGCGTCTTTGTGCGGCGATTCAGGCGCCTATTCACGCAGGCGGAAATGGCTTGGCGGTCTGGGCAAGATACTGCATCGCAGCAGCAACTCCGCCGGCCTTGTGCGGTACCTTGGCGATGCCGAGCGCCATCTCGATGCCAGCGAGCGTGCCGACCAGCGTCAGGTCGTTGATGTCGCCGAGATGACCGATCCGGAACACGCGGCCCGCGACTTTCGAGAGGCCGGTGCCGAGCGAGATGTCGAAATGATCAAGCGCGACTTTGCGGAACGTATCGGCGTTGTGTCCCTCGGGCATGACAACCGCGGTCAGCACGGGCGAGAAGTGGCGGTCGTCGAGAATCAGGTTCTCGAGACCCCATGCCGCGACTGCGCGCCGTGTCGCCTCACCGTGGCGCTTGTGGCGCGCGAAGACGTTGTCGAGGCCCTCCTCGTTGAGCATGTCGATGGCTTCGGCGAGGCCGTAAAGGAGATTGGTTGCGGGAGTGTACGGAAAGTACCCGCTCTTGTTGTGGGGGAGCATTTCCTCCCATGACCAGAACAGCTTGGGGGTCGTGGAGGCCTTCGCCGCAGCGATCGCCTTGTCGGAAATCGCGTTGAACGAGATGCCCGGCGGCAGCATCAAGCCTTTCTGCGAGCCGGATACGGTGACATCGACGCCCCATTCGTCGTGGCGATAGTCGGCGGAGGCGAGGCCCGAAATGGTGTCGACCATCAGCAGCGCTGGATGGCCGGCGGCGTCGATAGCCTTCCTCACCTCGTCGATGCGCGAGGTCGCCCCGGTCGACGTCTCGTTGTGGACGACGCACACGGCCTTGATCTTGTGATCCTTGTCCTCGCGGAGCCGCGCCTCGATGCGGTTCGCGTCGACGCCGGCGCGCCAGTCGGTCGCGATGAATTCGGGGACGACGCCGAGCTTCGTCGCCATGTTCTTCCACAGCGTCGCGAAGTGGCCGGTCTCGTACATCAGGACGTGGTCGCCCGGCGAGAGCACGTTGACGAGCGCGGCTTCCCAGGCGCCCGTGCCCGAGGCCGGGAAAATGACGACCGGACCCTTGGTCTTGAAGATGCCCTTGATGCCGTCGAGCACCCTACGGCCGAGCTTCTGGAAATCGGGGCCGCGGTGGTCGATCACCGGCATGTCCATCGCCCGCAGGATGCGGTCGGGGACCGGCGACGGGCCCGGGATCTGCAGGAAATGGCGGCCGGCGCGGCGTGGCTCGTTGGACATCGGTTGTTTCCTCGTTGCGGCTATGCCGTTCTGGCGGCTCGGCGGTACTTGCAGCCTTGTCCACAGTATGCCACGCGATAGAGGCATCACAGAAGGGGCGTCAAGCGAAAGCGGCGGCTCCGGCTGTCGTGCGCTCGAAGCCCCGCCCGGGAAGGCTGACATGAACCAGCACGTTCCGCCAAATCGCGCCCTTGCGGATCGGCTCACCCGCGAGATCGAGGGCGAGGTCCTGTTCGACCGCTTTTCGCGCGGGCGCTACTCGACGGATGCCTCGATCTACCAGATCGAGCCGGTTGGCGTGGTGATCCCGAAGACGACCCAGGACGTGCGGATCGCGGCCGAGATCGCGCGCGAGGCTGGCGTCCCCTTGCTCCCACGCGGTGGCGCCACGTCGCAATCCGGCCAGACCGTCGGACGGGCGCTGGTCGTCGATTTCGCGCGGCATTTGACGCGGGTGGTGGAGGTCGACCGCGAGGCGCGAACCTGCCTCGTCGAGCCGGGTATCGCGCTCGACGAGCTCAACCGCCAGCTCAAGGCGACGGGTCTCTTCTTTCCGGTCGACGTGTCGACCTCGGCCCGCGCCACCATTGGCGGCATGACCGGCAACAACTCCTGCGGCACCCGCTCGATCCGCTACGGCATCATGCGCGACAACGTCATCGCGATCGACGCGCTGCTGCCCGATGGGACACCGGCCCACTTCGGCGAGATCGATGCCGCGACCTTCGACAAGGCAGACGGCAGCTACGGTAAGCTCGCACGCGGCCTCCTGGCGCTAGGTGCGCGCGAGGCCGACCACATCCGCGGCGCGTTTCCGGATGTGTCGCGCCGCGTCGGCGGCTACCTGATCGACGCGCTGCTGCCGCGCAACGCTCCGCTCAACCTCGCGACACTGCTGTGCGGTTCGGAGGGCACGCTGGCGCTCAGCGAGCGCGTAAAACTGAAACTCTGGCCGCAGCCGAAGAACAAGGCGCTCGGAATCTGCCACTTCCCGACCTTCCGCGGCGCCATGGAGGCGGCACAGCACATCGTCAAGCTCGGCCCCGTCGCGGTCGAGGTCGTCGACCGCACGCTGATCGAGCTTGCGCGTGACATCGCCATGTTCCGCCCGGTGATGGAAGCGCACGTGCGCGGCAAGCCGGACGCGCTGCTGCTGGTCGAGTTCGCCGAGGACGATCAGGCCGAAAACCTGCGCCGCCTCGATCGCCTCGAGGAGCTAATGGGCGATCTCGGCCATCCGCGGGCCGTGGTCAAGATCTCGAGCGCTGCCGAGCAGGCGGCGGTGTGGGGCGTGCGTGCGGCCGGTCTCAACATCATGATGAGCATGAAGACCGAGGGAAAGCCGGTCTCGTTCATCGAGGATTGCGCGGTGCCGCTCGAGCATCTCGCCGATTACACCGAGCGGCTGACGGCGGTTTTCGCGAAGCACGGCACCATGGGCACATGGTATGCGCACGCGTCGGTCGGCTGCCTGCACGTGCGCCCCGTGCTCAACCTCAAGCTCGAGAAGGACGCCGCCACCATGCGCGCGATCGCCGAGGAGGCGTTCGCGATGGTGAAGGAATACAAGGGCTCGCACTCCGGCGAGCACGGCGACGGCCTCGTGCGTTCCGAGTTCCACGAGCTGATGTACGGTCGCAAGACGGTCGAGCTGTTCGAGGAAGTGAAGGACCGCTTCGATCCGGCGGGGATTATGAACCCCGGCAAGATCGTGCGTCCGTCGCGCATGAACGACCGCTCCCTGTTCCGCTACAAGCCGGACTATGCCGTCGCGGATTTCAAGCCGGCGCTCGACTGGTCCGCTTGGCCGGGAGCGGCGGGCGGGTTCCAGGGCGCCGTCGAGATGTGCAACAACAACGGCGAGTGCCGCAAGCTCGCCGGCGCCGTGATGTGCCCGAGCTATCGGGTGACGATGGACGAGACGCACGTCACGCGCGGGCGTGCAAATACGCTGCGTCTCGCAATCTCCGACCAGCTCGGCCCTGATGCGCTGACCAGTAACGAGATGGCGGAGACGCTGAAACTCTGCGTGTCCTGCAAGGGCTGCCGTCGCGAGTGTCCGACGGGCGTCGACATGGCGCGCATGAAAATCGAGGTGCTGGCCGCGCGCCGAGCGAAGCACGGCCTGTCGCTTCACGATCGCCTCGTCGCGTATCTGCCAAGGTACGCGAGATTGGCGTCGCGGATCGCACCGCTGCTGAATTTGCGCGATGCGATTCCGGGCGCTGCCCGATTCGGCGAATGGCTGGCAGGGTTCTCGGCGAAGCGTCCGCTGCCGCGCTGGCGCCGAGACGTGTTCCGCCAGGAGAATCCGGTGGGGCCGGCGGATGGTCGCGAGGTCGCGCTGTTCGCCGATACGTTCAACGCGACGTTCGAGCCCGATAACCTGCGCGATGCAGTGGATGTGCTGGCGCGGCTCGGCTATCGCGTGACCGTGCCGCGCGCCGACGATGGGCCTAAGTACTACTACGCGTCGGTTCTGGCGATGAGCCGACCGCAAGCGCGGCCGCTATGTTGCGGACGCACGTTTCTTGCTGCCGGCCTCGTCGATGAAGCGAAGAAGGAAGCGCGCCGTCTGATCGCGGCGCTGCTGCCGCTCGCCCGGCGCGGTGTGCCGATCCTCGGGCTCGAGCCGTCGTGCCTGTTCACGCTGAAGGACGAGCTGCAGGCGATGGGTTTCGGTACCGACGCGGCGCTGATTGGCGAGCAGGCGCGGCTGCTGGAGACCTTCCTCGCCGAGGAAGCTGCCGCCGGTCGCATCACGGGGCCGGTTGCGAAATACGACGGCACCGTGCTGCTGCACGGCCATTGCCACCAGAAATCGTTCGGCGCGTTCGGCGATGTCGGTAAGGCGCTTGGGCTCATCGGTGGTCTCAAAGTCGAGACGGTCGAATCGAGCTGCTGCGGTATGGCCGGCGCTTTCGGCTATCGTGCCGAGACCTACGACACGTCGATGGCGATGGGTGAGCTCTCACTTCTGCCGGCAGTGCGCAAGGCGGATGCCGAGACAGGCATCGTGGCCGATGGGTTCTCCTGCCGCCACCAGATTCACGACGGCGCCGGCCGCACGGCGCGTCATGCCGTCCGCGTTCTCGCCGAGGCGATGCGCGCGACAACTGCAACCGGGAAAGATCACCGATGACCAAGCTCGCTGAAGTCACCGCCGCCGAAGCCTCGAAGCGCATGAAGGCGGGGGAACTGACGGCGCTCGCCTATGCCGACGCGTTCATTGCGCGCGTCGCAGAGCGCGAGGCGGAGGTGCAGGCGTGGGTCCATCTCGATCCCGAGTTCGTGCGGGCGCAGGCGCGTGCCGCCGATGAGCGTCGCCGCGCTGGCCGTTCGGCGGGACCACTCGACGGCATCCCGGTCGGCCTCAAGGACATCATCAATACGGCGGACATGCCGACGCAGAACGGCTGCGCGGCCTTCGCCGGCCATCAGCCGGAGCAAGATGCAGGCTGCGTCGCCCAGCTTCGAACCGCGGGTGCCGTCATCATGGGCAAGACGGTGACGACCGAGCTTGCGACACACGTGCCGAACAAGACGCGTAATCCGCACAACCTGGAACATACGCCGGGTGGATCGTCTTCGGGTTCAGCGGCCGCAGTGGCGTGCGGCATGGTGCCGATGGCGCTGGGCACCCAGACGGGCGGCTCCGTGATCCGGCCGGCGTCGTTCTGCGGCATCTACGGCATCAAGCCGACGCTCGGGCTCATCTCGCGCACCGGCGTCACCATGCAGTCGCACACGCTCGACACGATCGGCGTGTACGGCCGCAGCCTCGACGACCTCGCGCTCGGCGTCGATGCGATCGGTGCCTACGATCCCGCCGACGACGTGAGCTTTGCGCGCCCGCGTCCCTCGCTTGCGCGTACGCTTGCTGAAGGACCAGCGCCGACCCCTACGTTCGCATTTTTCCGGTCGCCGGCCTGGGCCGCGGTGGACGCAGCGACGAAGGACGCGATCGAGCGCTTCGCGAAGTCGCTCGGTGACCGGGCGGTTCAGGTCGAGATGCCGGCCTTCGACGGCATCGTCCAGCACCACAGCAACATCATGGAGGCGGAGAAAGCGTCCTACTATGGTCCGCTTCTCGAAGCCTCGCCCGACGGCATTTCATCGAGTCTCGCCGAGCGCATTCGCTACGGCATGACGGTGCCTGCGCGCGCGTACATCGACGGCCTGCGCGCCCGCGATCGCGCGTACGCCGCGCTAGAGGATATGCTGTCACGCCATGCGGTGATCCTCACGCTGTCGTCGCCCGGCCCCGCACCAAAGGGCCTCGGCTCGACGGGCAACGCGATCTTCAACGGCATGTGGACGCTGCTCGGCGTGCCGTGCGTGACGCTGCCGCTGATGACGGTGGGGGGAATGCCATGTGGCGTTCAGCTCATAGGCTTGCGTCGCGACGAGGGCCAACTGCTGAGAGTTGCGCGCTGGCTCGAGCAGAATTCCAGTCGCATCGTCGGCTGAACTCGTCCAGATCAATCAGCGTTGCGTCCGGAGTCGATCCGCGCGTTGGTGGCGCGTGTCGCGCCCCGCATCGGGACGAGCTGCGGCAGTCGCCGCGCAACCCTGGCGGTGCCGATGGGCGACGACAGCTCCTTGCGCGCTTCGACAATGATGACGCCGGCGAAGACCGGCCAGACCTTCGCGCCGATACGCTCGACGGCGGGACTGATCCTGCGCACGAACGCGCGCTCGACCGGCGGCATGTAGAGCGCATTGCTCCAATCCACGGGCGAAAGCAGTGCGTCCGTCAGCAGGCGATCGAGTTGGCGAGGGCTGAACGGCTGGCCGTGGCCAAAAGGCGTCGAGTCCATGCGTGCCCAAACGCCCCGCCGGTTGGGAACGACGATCAGGATGCTGCCTTCGGGTTTCAGGACGCGCCAAAGCTCGCGCAGCAGCTTGCGGACCTGCTCGCTGCCTTCGAGGCAATGGACGACGAGCAGATTGTCGACGCTGGCATCGGGCAGCGGCAGCATCTCGTCCTCGTAGAGGGCGGTGCGAACCTCTCCTGAGGACGGCCACACGATGGCGCCCTGCGTCGCCGGCATCAGCGCGCCAATGCGCTTGGTTTCGTTGCGGAACGAGCCGAGGAACGGGACGGGGTAGCCGACGCCGATCAGCGTCGCGCCCGGAAGCCGCGACCAGCGTGCACGGATGCGCTGCGCCAGCACCCTGCGCACCATCGATCCGAGCGGGCGGTCATAGAAGTCGCGAAGCTCCAGGATGTCGGGCTGCATCTCGTTGCGGCGTTCCCTCGCATTGGAGGCCGGCCGGAGTGAGATGCGCCCGCATCTGGTGGCCGACCCCGATCGGCCGCTTGGCGCGGCTCATCGACAATCGGCCTATAATAGCGTCTCGTTCAGCTTCGTGGAGTCGCATATTTGATGGTGCAGCCGTAGGCCCGCGTCGAAGCGGTCGTCACCGGCTGGCCGGCCAGCACGGCCTCGATCGCTTCCTTCGCGTACGGGCGCGCGGTTTTGACGTCGGCGACGTTCGCGGTCGGCTTGTCGTCGATCGCGCCCATGTAGACGAGCACGCCGGCCTTATCGATGACGTACATGTGCGGCGTCACGCGGGCATCGTAGGCTTGACCGACCTTGCCTTCGGGGTCGAGCAGGAATGCGGTAGGGGTCGCCTTGCGGGCCTTGGTCAACTCGGTCGCCGTCGCCGCCGTTTCATGGCCCTGCTCGCCTGTCGCAGAGGACATCAGCGTCAGCCAGACGACGCCCTTGCTGGCGGCGTCCTTCTGCAGCTCCTGCATGTTGCCGCTGTTGTAGTGCTTGCGGACGTACGGGCAGTCGCGGTTGGTCCATTCGAGGACGACGGCCTTACCTTTGAAATCCGAGAGCTTGACGGTCTTGCCGTTCGAGTCCTGGAGAGTGAAGTCGGGCGCCGGCTTGCCGGGCTGCGGATTGGCGAGTGCTGCATTCGTGCCGACGGTGGCCAAGGCGCCGACGATGACGGCATGGGCCAGCGCCCGCTGGAATTTCTGAATGGTCACGTACATTGGTCGCGCTCCTTCGTGCGAGGTAGGGCGTGCCCCGTGAACTGGCGTCGAAAACTTACATCATGCTGAAATGCCGGCAACACGACGCTCGCCGCCCTAGCTCGACATTCGGCGACGTCGGGATCACGCTTTGGTGAAGTTATCGCTTGGGCGGCATGTCGCCCTTCTTCACGCCCGCCTCGGGAAAGATCCACATCGCGACGACGGCGAACACGGCGAAAGCGATGATGAACCAGGCGGGGACCACCTGCGCAATCGCGGCCTCCCACCAGGCGAACGCGAGCGCGGCCAGCAGCGTCACCACGGAAACAATGGCTTTGACGTCGTTCGGCATGGGTACGTTCGCGCGCCTTCTCAGTAGTTGCCCATGGTGGCCGCTGCGGCCTCGTCAGGCCGCTTCGGCGTGCCTCGCAAATCCTTCTTGAGGTGCGTCGTGTCGTAGCCGTTGAGCAGATGACCGACGAGGCCGCGCCTCAAGTCGGACGTGCCGAAGAACCAGTCTGCGATCGGGAACGTCAGGTTCATGTTCACCTCCATCATCAGCCGCGCATTGTGGTGGGCGGTGTGGTGGCGGCGCAGCGTGTTGACGAAGGGGCAGTTGCGCACGAACCAGTTCTCGTCGACGTGGCAGCAGAAGTGCATGAATTCGTAGATCAGGTACATGCCCGTCGTCGTGCACATGAACAGCCAGCCGACGTTGGCCGAGAAGAGATGTCCGAGGATGAGCCCGCCCGGGATCGACATCAGGATGAAGACGACCAGCGCGTAAGGTGGGAAGACGGTGACGCGCCAATCCTTGTGATCACGGAAGCGCATCTCCTCGTCGGTGAAGAACTGGTGGTGGTTGAGCGTGTGGCGCTCGTAGACGGCGCGCAGCCCTTTGATGTTGATCGGGCGGTGCATGACGTACTTGTGCACGAACCACTCGAAGATGTTCGTGAACAGGAACGTCACGGGAATCGTGAGGAGTTCGAGCCAGGTCGGTGCGTTGAGGTGACTGAGGTAGATGTAGAACGCCGCCGCGCCCATGGCGTAGATGATCACGATATGCAGGTAGCCGTCGTAGAAGCCCATGATCCGGCTACGGTACTGCTGGCGGAATTGCTTCTGTCGCTCCGTGATCATCGCCTCGGCCCCTCGAGTTCCTCTTAGGCGGTGCACCATTCCCCGATGCTTGCGCCTGTCCTGTGACGAGCTAGTATATTAGATCATCATACCGCCGCTCGGGCATCCGTCAAACCGGCTTCGGCTGGCAATACGGAGGCGCGATTTTCGCAACGATATCCGGTTGATCTGCCGGCGTGCGTTGCGTAGCTTGGCGAACTTTTCGCGGGGGCGCGCCGCGGTGAGGGTCCCTTCACGCGCCACACATCAGACTCAGGCACAGCACAATCAGGAGCTCCATGCGCCCTTCCAAGAGAAAGTCAGACGAGTTGCGGCGCGTGTCGATCGAGCGGGCGGTATCGGTCCATGCCGAGGGCTCGTGCCTGATCAAGTTCGGCAACACCCAGGTGCTGTGCATGGCAAGCCTCGAGGAGCGGGTGCCGCCATGGCTCAAGGGCCAGGGGCGCGGCTGGGTGACAGCGGAATACGGGATGCTGCCGCGCGCGACCCGGGAGCGCACGCGGCGCGAGGTCACGACTGGCCATCCGTCCGGCCGGACGCAGGAGATCCAGCGGCTGATCGGCCGGTCGCTGCGCGCCGTCGTCGACCTCCAGAAGCTCGGCGAGAAGCAGATCTCGGTCGACTGCGACGTGATCCAGGCCGATGGCGGCACCCGCACGGCGGCGATCACCGGCGCCTGGGTGGCGCTGCATGATTGCATCGCGTGGATGCGTGCGCGCGACATGGTCAAGGAGGGCGTACTTCGCGACCAGGTCGCGGCGGTCTCGGCCGGCCTCTACGCGGGCGAGCCGGTGCTCGATCTCGACTATGCGGAGGATTCGGAAGCGGATGCCGACGCCAATTTCGTCATGACCGGCAGCGGCGGAATCGTCGAGGTGCAGGGCACGGCTGAGACGACACCCTTCTCGCAGGAGGCGTTCGACCAACTCATGGTCCTCGCGCGCAAGGGCATCGGCGAGCTGATATCGTTGCAGAAATTGACGGTCGCGTAGGCGGCAGCAGCTACTTCAGAACAAGAACCGGAGGAAACCCATGCTCGCCATCATCGTCCACTTCGAGGCCAAACCGGACAAGATCGACGCATTCAAGGAGGCAATCGTCGGCCACGCCACGCGCTGCCTCGAGCGCGAGCCCGGCTGCCTGCAGTTCGACGTTGTGCAGGACCCGAAGAATCCTGCGCATTTCGCCGTGTACGAGATCTACAAGGATCAGGCGGCCGTCGATGCGCATCGTGCGAGCCCGCACATGGCCGAGACGGGAAAAGTGATCCCGGGGCTCATCGACAAGCGCGAGCTGCACCTTCTCAATTTCGTCGCGGGCGGCAAGCCGAAGCGCTGAACGCCGCTGCCGACTTACCAGCGGAACTCGAACGGCGAGATCGAAACCTGCGCGTTCGGGTCCACCAGCAGCGGCTGGCGCGCGTAGGCGACCTCGGCGAGAATGCCGCGGATGCCCGATGCCGGATCGGTGCGGAAGGCGACGCCGCGGTTCTCGATGGCGAGCTTGCCGTCGAGCCAGACGCGTACGACGCCGTCACTGCGGCCCGGTGTGTTGAGGACGACCTCCTGATCGACCGCGACCCAGCGGCCACGCTCGATCGAGGCCTCGCCGAGATCGTTCGCGACGCCGCGGGCCGCGATGCCGGGGGCATGGCCATGGACGTCGAGCTTTCCGTCCGCGTTCCAGGCGAGGCGCGTCGAGAAGGCATTCGACGCCTCCCGATCCTCGTAGGCGCGGCCGCCGAACAGGCCAGGAAGACGCCCGCCGCCGGTGAAGGCGAACTTGGGATCGAAGCGCACGGCGTAGGAAGCACATCCCGCCCGCGGGGCATCGATCGACTGCGGCGCCCACTCGAAGCCGGCACCGGCCGGCTGCGCCGGCGAGGTCGAGCGAGATCCGTCGCTCTTGGCGGGCCGCGCAAGGTCGACGACGAACGCGGAGCCACTCGGATTATCCGCACGCACGACCGAGACGCGGTCAATCAGCCCCCAATCGGTGGACCCGAGCCTGGCCTGGAGGTCGAAGCTCGTAAGCAGCTCGCCGCTGTCGCGCTGCAGCGACCATTGGATGGTATTGGCATAGCGCTCGCGGCACGAGACAGCCTGGTCGGCGCCGAGAAGGGATCGCCCGACCGTAGCGATGGACGCCACAGCGACCAACGCGAAGGCGCCGTTCAAGAGGATCGCCGGTGTACTCGGCATGCGCATTGTCTTCACTCCACATTCGTGCCGGCAGACGGCACTTGGGCAGCAATGAGCGGCGGCCCGTGCCAGAGTGGCGCTGTCGCGCGCCACCCTCTGGCTGTCTCGGCCCCCGTATTGCCCCCGACCTGCAGATTGGACTCTGGCATAGAGGTGTCAAAATTCCCGCAGCGGTTTAGCCGCCAAATTTCGGTTAATCTGCAAGGTGGTGTTAATGGGTTGTGAACCCGCTGGCGCCAGCGGTAATGGCCCGGGCGCGTCGGCGGACATGCGCATCCTGCATCGCTGTCGGACGCTCTATCGGGGCTGTCAGGGGCTGTCTGGTCCCCATGTGAACGTGTAAACTTCTGCTAACCGTCCGGTGGGTCTGTCGATGCCGGACAAATAGGAATGGTCGAGGCGATGAGTGCCACGCTGGAAGTGGTCGTCAACGGCGAACGGGCGCGGACCCGCTCGACGACGCTGGCCGAGCTGCTCGTCGAGCTCGGCTACGGCGATGCCAAGGTTGCGACCGCGCGCAATGGCGATTTCGTCCCGCAGACGAAGCGTGGCGCGGAGAAACTTTCCGGCGGCGACAGTATCGAGATCGTCGCGCCGAGGCAGGGTGGATGATGTCTGAGACCGTGACACGGAAAGATTCTATTGCCGCGCAGCCCAAGGCGGCTGGCGACACGTTGAGCGTCTACGGCACCGAGCTTTCATCGCGCATGTTTCTCGGCACGGCGCAGTATCCGTCGCCGCAGGTGCTCGAGCGGGCGGTCAAGGCGGCCGAGGTCGATATCGTCACCGTCTCCGTGCGGCGCGAGGGCGCGCGCGAGAAGGGTGGCCAGCGCTTCTGGGACATGATCGCCGGCCTCGGTGTTCGCGTGCTGCCCAACACCGCCGGCTGCCGGACAGTGCGCGAGGCGATCACCACCGCCGAGATGGCGCGCGAGCTGTTCGACACCGATTGGATCAAGCTCGAGGTCATCGCCAACGACGACACGCTGCAACCGGACCTGTTCGGCCTTGTCGAGGCGGCGGGCGTGCTCGTGCGCGAAGGGTTCAAGGTCTTCCCCTACACGACCGAGGATCTTGGAGCCGCCGATCGCCTGCTCGCTGCGGGCTGCGAGCTGCTGATGCCTTGGGGTGCGCCAATCGGCACCGGCCGCGGTCTCGCCAACCCCTACGCGCTGCGCACGTTGAGGAACTATTTTCCGGGCGTGCCGCTGGTCGTCGACGCCGGCATGGGCGCGCCAAGCCATGCCGCGCAGGCCATGGAAATGGGTTTCGATGCGGTGCTGCTCAACACCGCAGTCGCCAAGGCCGGCGATCCCGTGGCGATGGCGCAGGCATTCGCTGCGGCAGTGCGCGCCGGTCGAACGGCGTACAACGCCGGCATGATGGAAGTGCGTGACATGGCGGCGCCGTCGACGCCGGTGGCCGGCACACCATTCTTCGATCTGAAGTAACGCAGTGGGAGTGACGGCTGCTATGCCTGCGCTGCTCGACGTTTTCTATCCGATTGTGCCCGACGCGACTTGGGCGCGCCGCCTCGTGCCACTCGGCGTGAGGACGATCCAACTTCGCTACAAGGGTGAGGACGCGCGCGAGACCCGCCGCGAGATCGACGAGACGCTGAAGCTATGCCGAGCGCACGGCTGCCGCCTGATCGTCAACGACCATTGGCAGGCGGCGATCGAAGCCGGCGCTGATTTCGTGCACCTCGGGCAGGAGGATCTCGCAGCCGCCGATGTCACGAGGATCAAGGCGGCCGGATTGCAGCTCGGGATTTCGACGCACGATCACGCCGAACTCGCCATCGCGCTCGCTGCCCGACCGGATTACATTGCGCTCGGACCGATCTGGGAGACCAAGCTCAAGGCGATGAAATGGGCGCCGCAGGGTCTCGATCGTATCGGCGACTGGAAGCGGAGGATCGGCACTTTGCCGCTCTGCGCGATCGGAGGGATCACGCCGGAACGGGCGCCTGACGTTATCGCCGCAGGTGCCGACAGCGTTGCGGTGATCACCGATTTTTTTACTCACGCGGATCCGGAAGCCCGTGTTCGTCAATGGCTTGCGTGGGCCGACGACGTGCGCCGCGCCTGAGCGGCGTCCTCGGCCGTTCGGCCGCATAATCTGCAAAAATGAGTAACAAATCCGGTGTGCCGCCAACGAACGTGACTTGTTTGTGACAAGGCGACCGCCGACACTACAGGGCGTCTGAGTATGGGGCCCCATGGCGTACCGATTGAAGCTGAAGGAGCCGCTCGTCAAGGGCGTGCGCCGGATTGCAGCCGAACAGCTTGCGAATGCGGCGGCCCGCCTCCAGGGCGATAGCGATCCGGAACGCAGCGTGCACGAGGCGCGCAAGAGCCTCAAGCGTACGCGCGCGCTCTTGCGGCTGGTGCGGCCGGGCCTCGGCGATGCACGCTTCCGCCATCTCAACGTGCAGTTGCGCGATGTGGCTCGCAAGCTTTCCGCGGCGCGTGATCGTGATGTGGTGCGCCGGTTGCTGCTGTCGCTGCACGATGCGAAGCCGCCGGTTGCCAAGGCCGCGGCGCGTCTAGTGGCGATCCTCGACAGCACACCGGCTAGTGGGATCGAGGCGCCCGCGACGCCGCGCAATTTCGGCGAAGCGCTGCAGGAAATCGAGGCAATCCGCAACGAAATTGCCGACGTCGGGCTCGCGCCTGCGGGTTTCGAGACGATCGTCACCGGTCTCGCCAAGTGCCACCGGGCCGGGTGCCGGGCGCTGGCGCGGGCGATCGAGAATCCGAGCGAGGAGGAGCCGCTGCACGATCTGCGCAAGTCCGCGCAGGCCTACTGGAGACAGATGATCCTCATCCAGCAGGCGTGGCCGGAGGCATGTCTCGCGCGCGCTGCCGCGGCAAAACTTGTGGCCGACCTGCTTGGCCAGGATCACGACGTAGCACTGCTCGATGTGTTGCTCGCCGGCCCCGAGGGACAGGCGCTGGCCGCCGCCGAGCGTCGCGCGCTGACGCGCTATTGTGCGGCGCGCCACGCGGAGCTTCGAGGTGCTGCCTTGCCGAAGGCGCGGCTGCTGTTCGCCGAGAAATCCGACGAACTCGCCCGGCGCATGAGGGATCTGTGGCAGGCGGCGCGAGCGGCGGCGATCGCACGTGCTCCTGCCGTTGCAGCCGGAGAGTCGGCCGACGCCGGCAAGCCTTCGTAATCCAACCATAATTCTCCAGACCATCGAAACAGGCCCGACCGCAGCGGACGCACTTGCGCTTCGCGGATACAGGTCTGCGCAAAGACGCTCTCCCTTGGTGGGGCGACTTGGACTAGATTGCCGCCGTTCGCCGAGGGAACGCCGGCCGGCGGCTGGCGCGTGATGCGTTCTTCGACATCCGTCCACGCTGGCCCGCTGCCGAAGCGATGGCGGGCCAGAGCCGTTGCATCGAGCCGATCGTCCTGGGATCTCCCGAGCCGTGACCCTGCACGCCACAGACGCCACACCGGCGAGCCGTATCCGCATCGCGACCGCGATCGGCGGACTCGGTGTCACGCAGATCGTCGGGTGGGGGACGACTTTCTCCAGCCTCACAATTTTCGGAACGACGATCGGCCCCGATCTGCGCATCAGCCGTGAGGTCGTGTTCGGCGGCATCACCATGATGCTGCTCGCCAGTGCGCTCCTGGCACCTCGCGTCGGTCGCCTCGCTGACACCCGCGGCGCGCGACCCGTCATGGTCGCAGGCTCGCTGATCGCGGCGATTTCGATGGCAGCAATGTCGATGGCACAGGGCCCAGTGACCTATCTGCTGGCGTGGGTGATCGTCGGCATCGCCATGCCCATGATGCTGAACAACTCCGCGCTGGTCGGCCTCGTGCAGATCGTCGGCGCCGACGCGCGCCGCTCGATCACGGCGCTGATGCTGATGAGCGGTCTCACCGGCACTATCTTCCTCCCGCTCAACGCCTGGATGCTGGACGCGATCGGATGGCGGCACGCCTATCTCGTGTTCGCTTCGATGCACCTCCTGATCTGTCTGCCGATCCATGCCATCGTGCTGCGTCGTCGGGATTCCGATCCGCTCGGTGCGATGAGGCGTGGCGGCGGAGGCTCGATCGATGGACTGCTGCCGCCGGACAAGCGATTCGCTGCGTTCCTCATGCTCACGATCTGGTCGTGCACCGAAGGGCTCATCATCTGGGGCCTCTACATGCAGATCATCGACGTGTTCAAGGGCATGGGCCTCAGCGCTGCCGCTGCCGTCGGTGTATGGGCGATGGTGGGACCTGTGCAGGCGTCGGCACGCTTCGGCGATCTGCTGTTCGGGGGGCGCTATTCGATCATGACCACGGCGCTGCTGTCCGCTGGTCTTGGCTTCTGCAGCTTTCTCATGATCTTGCCATTCGGAGGCTCCGTGACGACGGCGGCGGCATTCGCCATCTGCCTCGGGCTTGGCCATGGATTCTATGCGATCGCGCGGAATACGCTGCCGCTGACCCTGTTTGGCGCGCGCGAGTACGGCACCTATCTCGGCCGCATGATGCTGCCGCAGAACATCGTCAACGCTGCAGCGCCGGTGCTCTTCGCGGTCGTCATATCCCGGTTCGATCCGCTGGCGGCAATGTGGGTGGCGGCATGTGCATCGACGGCCGGCTTTGTCGCGGTCCTGATGCTCGTGCGCGCATGCCGGAGCTCTACCGGCGAGGCCAGGCTCTGAACGCTTCCACTTGATTTGTGCCGCAAGTCGTTGCCTCCTGGCCGCAAAAGGTCTGAGGACCAATCGGCCAGGGAGGTAACATGGCAATGGGATTGGCAGGCGGGGACCGGACCGCGATCATTACCGGCGCGGCATCCGGCATCGGACGGGCGACGGCGGAACTGCTGCTCGAGAAGGGCTGGCGCGTCGCGCTCGTCGATCGAGACGTGGCGCCATTAAAGGACATCGCTGATAACCCCCGAGTCCTCGTGCGAGCCCTCGACGTGACCGATGAGGCAGCGGTGGTCGGTCTTGTCGCCGAAGTGGCGAAGGCTTTCGGCAGGTTGGATGGCGCGGTGAACTCTGCCGGTATCGCGGCCGACAAGCATGTCTTCGAGACCTCAGCGGAGTTGTTCCGCCGGATGCTCGACATCAACGTCGTCGGTACGTTCCTGGTCGGTCGAGAGGCGGCGCGGCATATGGCCAAGACCGGCGGCGGCGCGATCGTCAATCTCGCCTCGATATCCGGCCTTCGTGGCTCCAAGGGGCGCTCGGCCTATGGCGCCTCCAAGGGCGCGGTGGTTAACCTCACCCAGGTGATGGCCAACGATCTCGCCCCGCACGGCATCCGCGTCAACGCCGTGGCGCCGGGGCCAATCGAGACACCGATGGTCAAGGCCGTGCACACCGATGCCGATCGCGATCTCTATGGCCGGTTCGTGCCGATGCGGCGCTACGGCACGCCACGCGAGATCGCGAACGTGATCCATTTTCTCCTCGACGGCAGCCTGTCGAGCTATATGACCGGGGAGATCGTCGCGGTTGACGGCGGGTTCCGGGGAGCGGGGCTCATCGTCGATCCGGCGTGAGGATCACCCGAACGCACGAGTTCAATGCCCCGCTACCGCATCACGGTCGAATACGACGGCACGCCCTTCCTCGGCTGGCAGATCCAGGCCGACGGTCCTTCCGTGCAGGGCCGTCTTAGGGAGGCGATTCACAATCTCGGCGGCGAGACGGTCGACGTGCGCGGTGCGGGTCGTACCGACGCGGGTGTGCACGCGCTTGGACAGGTCGCGCATTTCGATCTCGCGAAGGCGTGGCCGGCCGACACAGTGCGCGACGCCGTCAATTTCCATCTCAAGCCCGATCCGATCACGATCCTCGACTGCGTCGAAATCGAAACGGGGTTCGACGCGCGCTTCAGCGCCGTCGGGCGGCACTACCTCTACCGTATCCTTCCACGCCGCGCGCCGCCGGCGCTCGATCGCAACCGCGTGTGGTGGGTGCCGCGCGCGCTCGATGCAGCGGCGATGGCCGCGGCGGCAAAGTCACTTCTCGGCAAGCATGACTTCACGACATTCCGCGCGGCGAGTTGCCAGGCGAAATCGCCGGTCAAGACGCTGGATCGTCTCAACGTGACGCAGGTCGGCGAGGAGATCCGTATAGAGGCGTCGGCGCGCTCGTTCCTGCACCATCAGGTGCGCTCGATCGTCGGCAGCCTAAAATATGTCGGCGACGGCAAGTGGCCTGTGAGCGAGATGGCAGCTGCGCTCGAAGCCCGCGACCGCAGCCGTTGTGGCGCGCTCGCGCCATCGAGCGGGCTCTACCTCGTGAAGGTCGACTATCCACCTGGACCGTTTCCACCCCGCGAGCGGGAGTGACCGTCCACTACCGCCCGAGCATCCGATCCACCATCTGCGGCGCCGTGCCGAGGTAGTGCGCTGGATCGACGACGCGGGCAAGCGCGGCGCCCTGCAGATGCGCCGTCACCTCGGCGCGCTTCTCCAGCGCGGCGAGTAGCGTCGTGCCGCTGTTAAGCGCCTCGCGGCAGCAATCATAGACGATGTCGTGTGCTGTGCCGCGTCCCGTGAACGGCGCGAGCGCCATCATCGCCGCCTCGGCGACGATCAGCCCGCCGGTGATGTCGAGGTTCTTGCGCATCCGGTCGCCGTCGACGATCAGCCCTTCGAGCATGAAGCGCGCCTGATACAACGCACCCGCCGTCGAGATAAACGCACGCGGCAGCGCGATCCATTCCAGATGCCACGGTCCCGTCGCGCGCTCGTGATCGGCCGCCATCGCATCGAGCAGCAGGCCCGCATCTGAGCGCACTGATTTCGCGATCGCGAGGATCATCTCGCACGAGATCGGGTTGCGCTTCTGCGGCATCGTCGATGAGCCGCCCCGCCCTTTGACGAACGGCTCGAAGGCTTCCGCAACCTCGGTCTGCATCATCAGCATGACGTCCGTTGCAATCTTGGCGAGGCCGCCGGCCGCGATCGCGAGCACGCCACCGATCTCGGCGATGTTGTCGCGCGCCGAATGCCAGGTGATGTCCGGCTGCGCGAGTTTTAGCTCGTCGGCAAGCGCCGCCTGCACCGCGAGCCCCTTGTCGCCGAGCGAGGCGAGCGTGCCAGCCGCCCCCGAGAACTGTACGACGAGCGCGCGCGAACGCACGGCGGCGAGCCGCGCGCGATCGCGTCGCACCGACGACAGCCACACGGCAGCCTTGTAGCCGAACGTGACGGGCAGCGCGTGCTGCATGTGCGTGCGGCCGGCCATCACCGTGTCGCGATGCTTGGCGGCCAGTGCCGCGAGCGCGGTCTCCACTGCCGCGAGTTCGCTGTCGATCAGGTCGAGCGCCGCGCGGACCTGCAGCACCGTCGCGCTGTCCATGATGTCCTGCGTGGTCGCGCCCCAATGAACGAAACCGCCCGAGTCGCCGCACTGCTTGGCCATCTGGTGCACGATGCCGATGATCGGGTAGCCCACGATGTCGGTCTCGGCCTTCAACTTGGCGAGATCCATCTTCGACGCGTCGGCCTTGGCCGCGATCTCCTTCGCCGCTTCGGCCGGAATCACGCCGACGCGTGCTTCCGCCTGTGCCAGCGCGACCTCGACCTCGACGTAGCGGGCGACCAGCGCCTCATCGCTCCAGATGGCGCGCATCGCCGGCGTGCCGAAGAAGTCACGGTAGATCGCGGAGTCGAAGACGGTCGAGGGCATGGTCGTGGTCGGTCCTTGTTGGGTCTGGATAGTTGGAGAAGCCGCTCAGCCCTTCGGCTTAGCGCTGAGTGTGCGGTAGACTTCGATGACCTGGCTGTCGTCCTCGCCGCCGAGGCCAATGCCGGCTGCGGCGAGGAACTGCTGATGCGCCGCCGCTGCGATCGGCAGGCCCATGCGCATCGCGCGGCCGGAGTCGAGCACCAACCCGAGATCCTTGACGAAGATTTCGACTGCGCTGGTGACGACGTTGTCGTAGTCGACCATGCGTGGTCCGCGATTCCTGAGCATCCAGCTTCCGGCAGCGGATCCGCCCAACAGTTCCAGCGCGACCTTGGTGTCGACACCCGCGCGCTCTGCGAAGGCCAAAGCTTCACCTGCCGTTGCGATATGTACGCCCGCCATCAACTGATTGACGATCTTCATCGCGGCGCCCTGACCTGGCTTCTGGCCAAGGTGGAACAGGTTTGAGCCCATCGCTTCGAGCAGAGCGCGCGACGCGTCGAATGTCGCCTGCGGTGCCGCCGCCATGATCGTGAGCGTGCCGCCCTTGGCACCGGCAACTCCGCCTGACACCGGCGCGTCGATAAACTTTCGTCCGCCCGCCTCGACACGTGCGGCAAGCGCTTCGATCCGATCCGGCGCGCATGTCGCCATCAGGATCACTGTTCCGCCCGGCTTCAGTGCGTCGAGTGCGCCATCGTTGAAGAGCACAGCCTCGGCCTGATCGGCATTCACCACCATCAGCACGAGCGTGTCGGCGCCGCGCGCGGCCTCGGCCGCGCTTTCTGCGCCATGACCGCCGCTAGCGACAAGCCGGTCGACCGCTTCGCGACGACGGTCGTAGCCGACGACACGCCATTGCTTGGCCACGAGATTGCCAGCCATCTCCGATCCCATGGCACCAAGGCCGACGAATGCGACAGTCGCGGACATTGCTCCTCCGGCAGTTTGTTCGAGCGGACGTCGTGTGTCCGGCGTGTATGCGCTGAGTTCTACTGCGCGAGACCCTGAGGTCAAAGCCTCGCGTTGCACCGCATGGTGCACCTGCGAACATGGCGTATGCGAACGGCTCTTGCGCTTGTCTCGGGACCGGTTCAACATAACAGGGCGCGATCGCCTCTCGAAGAAGCGATGTGGTTTCCTCGGGCTGCGTGACACGCACTCGGAACTGTTGTTCTGGAGGATGATCCACGTCGGGGGTGCGCATCGCGGCGCGATACCATTCCCATAGGTCATGCTTCATGCCGCGCGGCCTCAACTCAGGTGCGGGGCGCGGCATATGTCCTTGCGCCTGAGCGACAAGGAGGAACCCATGGGGCTTGAACCCAACGGCAGTGCAACGCGCAGCGCCCGCGCCATCGCGATCCTCGGGCCCTACCTCTCCGGCAAGACCACCCTTCTCGAAGCCATACTCGCCCGCACCGGCGCCGTAACGCGCCAAGGTGCGATCGCCGATAAGAACACGGTGGGCGACGCGACGCCCGAAGCTCGTGATCACGGGATGAGTGTCGAGGTCAACGTCGCTGATGTCGAGTTTCTCGGCGATCGCTTCACGTTCATCGACTGCCCCGGCTCGATCGAGTTCCAATCGGAAGCCAACGCCGTGCTCGCCGCTTGTGATGCGGCGATCGTCGTCTGCGAGCCCGATCCCAAGCGCGTCGCCGCGCTGCAGCTCATCCTCAAGCAGCTCGAGGATCGAGATCTCCCGCACTTCCTCTTCCTCAACAAGATCGACAGCTTCGAGACACCGGTCCGCGAGATCCTGCCGATGCTGCAGCCGGCGAGCACGAAGCCGCTGGTGCTGCGCCAGATTCCGGTGTGGGAGAACGGGATCGCGACCGGGTTTGTCGATCTCGCGCTCGAACGCGCCTTCCTCTACCGCGAGCACGCGCCGTCCGAGGTCATCGAGATGCCGGAAGCGCTGCAGGGCCGCAAGCAGGAAGCGCGCTTCCATATGCTGGAGCAGCTCGCCGACTACGACGACGAGCTGATGGAGCAGCTCCTGAGCGACCTGCCCCCACCTCGCGATCGGGTGTTCGAGGATCTCGCCAAGGAGATGCGCTCGGGAAAAATATGCCCGGTTCTGCTCGGCTCCGCGGAGAACGGCAATGGCATCGTGCGGTTGATGAAGGCGCTGCGTCACGAGGTGCCTTTCGTCGAGGACACGGCGCAGCGGATCGGGCTCGGCGACCAGAAGTCTGCGGTACAGATCCTCAAGACGACCTACACATCGCACGGCGGCAAGCTGTCGATCGCGCGCGTGCTGGCGGGTGATCTTCCCGATGGCGCGACGCTCTATGGCCCGCGCGGCGATGATCGCGTGGCCGGCATGTTTTCGATATCGGGCCAGGATGCGCGGAAGGTAACAGGCGCCAAGCGTGGGGATACCGTGGCGCTCGGCCGGCTCGAGCGCGCCCGCACCGGCGATACGCTGTCGGCGGAGAAGGCCGGCATAAAGCAAATCGAGATGCCGGCGCAGTCGCCGCCTGTCTACGGCGTCGCGATCGAGCTGAAGGACCGCAAGGACGAGGTCAAGCTCAGCGCTGCGCTCGCCAAGCTGATCGAGGAGGATCCTTCGGTTCGGCTCGACCATTCGGCGGAGACTCACCAGATGGTCCTGTGGGGGCAGGGTGAGATGCACCTGCGCGTCGCGATGGAGCGGCTGAAGCGCAAGTATGGCATCGAGGCGGTGACGCGCCGGCGCCAGATCCCCTACAAGGAGACGATCCGCGGCACGGTGTCGATCCGCGGCCGCCACAAGAAGCAGTCCGGCGGCCACGGTCAGTTCGGCGACGTGGTAGTCGAGATCAAGCCTCTGGGCCGTGGCGAGGGCTTCCTGTTCGACGATACCATCACCGGTGGCGTGGTGCCTAAGCAGTTCATCCCCTCGGTCGAGATCGGCGTGCGCGACTATCTCCAGCACGGTCCGCTGGGTTTCCCGGTGGTCGATGTCGCGGTGACGCTGACGGACGGCTCGTATCACAGCGTCGACAGCTCCGACATGGCGTTCCGGCAGGCCGGACGTCTCGCCATGTCGGAAGGATTGCCGAAGTGCAGTCCCGTGCTGCTCGAGCCGGTGATGGCCGTCGACATCGTGGTGCCGAGCGAGGCGACGTCACGCGTCAACGCGATGATCTCGCAGCGGCGCGGCCAGATCCTCGGCTTCGACGCGCGGCCCGACTGGCCGGGATGGGACGTCGTGCAGGCGCGGGTGCCGGAGACGGAGATCCAGGACCTGATCGTCGAGTTGCGCTCGGCGACGGCGGGTGTCGGCACGTTTGCTGCCAAGTTCGACCATCTCGCCGAGCTGACCGGCCGCCTCGCGGATCAGGTGCTGTCGGCGCAGAAGGAGGCGGTGAATTGATTTGAGTGCCGCGGCCTTCCGAAGGCCATCCCACTTCTCCCCGTGAAGGACGGGGAGAAGTGAATTTGGATGGCGGCCGAAGGCCGTGCCAGCGGATCTCCGACAGGCGAGGCAGCGGTCGCGGCGCCAGTAGCCGAAGCCGTTGCGGACCGCGGTAAGAATAGCCGTTGGCGTCCGCGGAAAAGGATCAGCTACCTCATCAGGAACAGCGGACATTCCAAGACCGCGACGAGGTCGCGGAGGTCGCCGTCCGCGGGGACGAGGATGCCGCCGAAGTGGCCGATGACGAACCCGCCGTTGAGGCGCCGGATCACCTCGGCGAGCGCCGCCGGAGCGACCTTTTCGGCCTGACAGCGTAGCATCCTGATGCGGGATTGCTGGCCGAGTGCGAGGCGCACCTGGCCATCGAGCCACTCGCCGTCGTCATCCGATAGGAGCAGCAGCACGATCTCGCCGCCGGTGACGCTGGAGAGCCGTTCACCAGCTCGGAGCAGCGGTGGCAGATGGTCTGGGTTTTCGACGACGGCGATGATCGGACCGCTGGTGCGGCGCGCCTTGGGGCCGACCAGCATCAGGCCGGTCGTTCCCGAGACGCTGGAGAACAACTCGCACAGGCGCGCGCCCTGCCCCGGCGCCAGCGCATCGGCGAGCGCAACGACGTTCCACGGACCGTTCTCCGCGCACGCCTTCGCCAGTGCGACGACGGGATCGTCGCGAACGACTTTGGTGCGGAGCGGAACATCGGCAGCGCGCGCCATGCGTTCGACGTTCCGCTGCAGCGACTGGGCGCACAGGCGCATGTCGCGCTCGACGCTGTCGCGCGACAGTGCGCGGCTCGCACCGCGCAGCGAGATCTCGCGCGCAAATGGATAGCTCGCGAGCTCGTAGAGCTGGTGGTCCTCGACGAACAGGCTCTCGATCTCGGAATTGAAAGCCTGCGCAATGCGAACGGCGGCCTCCATGGCGACGGGACTAGGATGCCCGGACGCGATGTGCAGGACCACCCGGCCGCGCTGCTCGCCCGCTTCCGCAACGTGCATGATCATGACGTTGCCTTCCCGTTGTCGCCGTCGGCCCCGTCCGAGCCACTCCGGCGCGCAAAGGCGCGGCCCCGCTCCGCGAAGTCGCGCAGCTTCTCTTCGACCCGTCGGTTGATCGAGCCGGCCTCGAAGTTTCCATCGTCGCCACGGACGCCCGCCTTGATCCCGGTCAAGATCTCGATCCCCTGATCGATGGTGTCGACGGCATGGACGGAGAACTTGCCCTCCTTGACCGCGGCGACGACATCCTCGCGCAGCATCAAGTGCTGGACGTTGGCTCGGGGCACCAGCACACCGTGCTTGCCATCGAGACCGCGAGCCTTGCAGATGTCGAAGAAGCCCTCGATCTTCTCGTTGGCGCCGCCGATCGCCTGGACCTCGCCCCACTGATTGACCGAGCCGGTGACGGCGAACGACTGCTTGATCGGCACCTCCGCCAGTGCCGACAGCAGCGCATACAGCTCGGCTGACGAGGCGCTGTCGCCGTCGACGCCGCCGTAGGACTGCTCGAACACCAGCGTCGCCGCCAGCGCCAGCGGCACGTCGAGCGCATAGCGGCCGGCGAGGAAGCCCCACAGGATCATGACGCCCTTCGTATGCAGGGCGCCGCCGAGCTTCGCCTCGCGCTCGATGTCGGTGACGCGGCCCGAGCCCATGCGCACCCGCGCGGTGATGCGGCTCGGCCGGCCGAACGCGAAATCGCCGAGCTGGAGGACGGCGAGGCCGTTGATCTGGCCGACCTTGGCGCCGGCCGTATCGACGAGGACGACCTCACGCTCGATCATCTCCTGGGAGCGGTCGCGCAAGCGGTCGGAGCGCTGGATATTCTCGTTGATGGCCTGCGCCACGTCCTCGCGCGTCGTCTCGGTGCGGCCGGCCTGAGCTGCCCAGTAGTCCGCCTCGCGGACGAGGTCGGCGAGGCGGCCGATCTCGATCGACAGCTTTTCGCGGTCCGACGCGAGACGTGCGCCCTCCTCGATGACGCGCGCGACGGCCGGCGCATCGAGCGGCTTGAGCTTGTGCTCCTGCACGATCGACGCGATCAGCCGCGCGTAGGCGCGATCGTTGTCATCGGATCGGGCGATCGAGTCGTCGAAGTCGGCCTGCACCTTGAAGAAGCGTGAGAAATCGGGATCGTTGGCGGCGAGCAGGTAGTAGAGCTCGCGGTCGCCGAGCAAAACCACCTTGGTCTCGAACGGGATCGGCTCCGGATCGATGGTCTGCGTCGTCATCAGGCCGGTCATCTCTGACGGCTGCTCGATGCGGATCTCCTTGCCCTTGATCGTGCGCTTCAAGGCTTCCCAGGCGAATGGCGACATCAGCAGCTTGCGCACATCGATCATCAGGTAGCCACCGTTCGCCTTGTGCAGCGAGCCGGGCCTGATGAGCAGGAAATCGGTAACCAGCGCGCCCATCTGCGCGATGTGCTCGACGCGACCGATGAGGTTGCCGTAGGTCGGGTTCAGCTCCTCGATCAGCGGTGCGCCCGACGATTCGTCGGGGCCGCGTGATACCATTGGGTTGACCATGTAGCGGCGGAAGCGGGCATCGCGTGCGGTGTCCGCCGGCTGCTTGACGATCTCGCTCTCCTCGCCGGTCGGTACCAGGAAGAGGCCGACGTTGCGCACGAGGTCGCGCCCGACTGCGTCGAGATAGCTGAGCACTTCGGGGAGATCCGAGAACGCGCCGGCGAGGTCGTCGAGGGCCTCGTGCACGGCGAGCGTGCCGATCTCCTCGTTGAGCTCGCTCACCTTGGCGCGGCGCTGCTTGTCCGACTTCGGCACGCTCTCGATGATCGAGGCGAGCTCCTTCTGTAGTGCCTCGATGCGCTGCTCGACCTGCTTGCGCATCGGCTCGGGAAGCGTGTTGAACACCTCCGGCTTGACGATCTTGCCCTCGTGCATCGGGGCCATCGCGAAGCCGGTCGGCGTGCGGAGGATGGTGATGTTCTGGCTCGCCGCCTTGGCATTCAGCGCCTCGAAGGCCTGCTCCTGACCCGAGCGGAACTCCTCCTCGATCGCGCGCCGCCGCGCCTGGTACTCCTCGCCCTCGAACATCGCTGGAAGCGTGTTGCGAAGCTCGTCGATGGCGCCGATCATGCCGCGCTGGAGGGCACGCGCGCGGCCGGTCGGCAGCTTCAGGGCGCGCGGGCGGTTCGGGGTCTCGAAGTTGTTGACGTAGACCCAGTCTGGCGGCGTCGGCAGTTCCTTCGCCTTGCGCTCGAGATGCTGGTGGACGGCGGTGGTCTTGCCGGATGCCGCGGGGCCGAGCACGAAGATGTTGAAGTCGTGGCTCGCCATGTTGGCGCCGAACTGAATCGCCTTGAGCGCCCGGTCCTGGCCGATCAGTCCGCGCGCCGGCTCGAGTTCGGTCGTCGTCTTGAAGCCGAGAGCGGCGGGATCGACGATCCGACGCAGCTCGGAGATGGGAAGTGGGGCGTGTGTTTGGGCGGCCGGGAGTGCGGTTCCGTCCGCGGCGGCTCCTTCGGTCGATGCGGCGGGCGTACCGCCATCGGATTTCGAAGGCTTAGGCGGCTGTGACTTCCAGAATGCCATGCAACTGTACTCCTCGACGCCCCGGCAACGATCGGCTCGCTTGTGCGGCGAATTTAAGCGGCCGATCCATCGGCCATACGAGACCTCGTTTCAGTTACATGACCGCATCGCCGGGGGAGTGGTCAACCCGTGCCCGCGGCTGGTGCGGCCCGCTCCTCGACAGCGGCGGCCATCGCCTCGACCCGGTCGGCGCGGCTGGAAAGATACGCTTCGCTCCGCATCTCGATAAGCCGGCTGACGGTGCGCTCGAACAGGACGGCTGCGTCACCTGCCGGGTACAACTGGTCCGGCTCGGCCTCAGCAGACACGATCAGACCAATGCGGCCATCGTAGAGCGTATCGATGAGGTTGATGAACCGTCGCGCCTCGTTGCGCTTCTCGGGCGGCAGTTTCGGTACGCCTTCGATGATTACCGTATGGAAGGCGTTGGCGATGTGGAGGTAGTCGAGCGGGCCGAGCGGCTTGGCGCACAGGTCGTCGAACGTGAAAAAGGCGACGCCGCGGGCGGCCTCCGGGACGACGAGCGGCCGGCCCTTGACGTCGAGCGTCATCGGCTTGCCCTTCCACACGCCAGTCAGCCGCGTGAAGGCGGCCCGGAGCGCACGCCGCGGATCGGAGTTGGAGGGCGTGAAGTAGAGCGGCTGGCCGGCCAGCTTCTCGAGCCGGAAATCCTTGGCGGCGCCGAGCTCGACGACATCCATGTGCTGCTCGATGAGATCGATCGAGGGCAGGAAGAGCTGGCGGTTGAGACCGTTCGGGTAGAGGCCGCGCGGCGGCTGATTCGAGGTCGCGACCACGACCACCTGACGCGCGAACAGCCCTTTGAACAGGCGACCGAGGATCATCGCGTCGGCAATGTCGGTGACGTGCAGCTCGTCGAAGCACAGGAGCTGCGCCTCGTCGGCGATGGCGTTGGCGACGTGCGGGAGCGGGTCGCCGTCGACCGTCTTGCGCGCCAGCGCGATGCGGTCGTGCGTCTGGGCCATGAACTCGTGGAAGTGGATCCGGCGTTTCGGCGCGAACGAGACCGTATCGTAGAATAGGTCCATCAGCATCGTCTTGCCGCGGCCGACCTTGCCGTGGATGTAGAGTCCGCGGGGCGGCGACTGCTTGGCGGCGAACAGTTTCGACAGGCTCCAGCCGCCATTGACCGGGCGCCAAGTCTTGAGCGATTCGGCGAGCATGCCGAGGCGCTCGGCGACCGCCGCCTGGGCGTCGTCGTAGCTCGCCTCTCCGGCGTCGACGCGAGCAGTGTAACGGGCAAGTGGGCTCGCGCTCATGATCTCGAATTTTGGCCGGACGGGCCGCTGGTCGGAAATGTCGGGGTGACGGCGCCGACGGCCGGAAAACCCTGCCCCATGATTTTGTTTGGGATCAGCTATCGCCTCTGCTGTCCAGGGTCAAGACGTGGCGCCGAAGGTCTGATGTGCGTGCCGGCCGGCGTACCCCCATCGCTGCCGTGAAACGAACTAGGCCCGCATGACCGGCAGACCCGACCGGCAGCCTGAACCGCTGCTGAATGCGCAGGCAATCGGCAGCCGATTCAGCCCTTTGCGTCAAATCCGTTCCCAGATGAGGCACTGGACGCGGATCGCAAAAAGCGGCAAGTTGGTTCCCAAGCTGCGAGTTGCCGAATCCGTTTACCGGCAAAATAATGCAGCAAGTGAGGTGCGGCCGGCAAACAACGGCCACACTGCCTGGGAGGGCCTAGAGTGGTTGCTGCTGTTGAGCCGGCTGCGGCAGGCAATGGTGTGGTCCAACCCGCCGGGGGACCCCTGCTGAGTGTCAGGGGCGTGTCGGTCCGCTTCGGCGGCATCGTCGCGCTCGATGGCATCACCTTCGACATCCCGCGCGGCACGATCGCCGGCCTTATCGGTCCCAACGGTGCCGGCAAGACCACACTCTTCAATTGCCTTTCGCGCCTCTATATCCCCAACGAGGGCAACATCGACTTCGAGGGGCGCTGCATCCTCAAGTCGCCGCGCCACGCGATCCCCACGATCGGCCTCGGCCGCACGTTCCAGAACGTCGCTCTGTTCGACCGCCTGAGCGTGCTGGATAACGTCAAGGTCGGCTGCCACAGCCAGAGCTCGCGCGGCTTCTTCGCCAATGCACTCCGGCTTCCCGGCGTTGCCGCCGAGGAACGCCGCATCACTGAGCGGGCGTGCGAGCTGATCGAGTTCATGGACCTGAAGCCGTTCGCACATTTGCCGGCGGGCCCACTGCCGTTTCCGATCCGCAAGCGCGTCGAACTCGCCCGCGCCCTCGCAGCGAGCCCCAAGCTCCTGCTGCTGGACGAGCCAGCCGCCGGCCTCAACCACGAGGAGATCGGCATCCTCGAGGCACAGATCCGCCGCGTACGTGATTTGCAGAAGGTCACGGTGCTGCTGGTCGAGCACCACATGAGTCTCGTGATGGCGGTGTCCGACAAGGTCGTTGCGATCGACTTTGGACGCAAGATCGCGGAAGGCACGCCGGCCGAGGTCCAGCGCGATCCGGAGGTCATCAAGGCCTATCTCGGCGAGGGTGCCGAAATATGAGCCAGATGCTCGAAGTCAAAGGCCTCAAGGCCTACTACGGGCCCTCGCAGGCGCTCCACGGCATCGATTTCACGCTGGCCAAAGGCGGCATCACGACCCTGCTTGGTGCCAACGGTGCCGGCAAGACGACGACGCTCAGGGCCATCTGCGGGATGGTGCGCGCGGAGGGCAGCGTGGTCCTCGACGGCGAGTCGGTGATCGGCAAGCCGACCGAGGCAGTGGTGCGGCTAGGGGTCGGCCATGTACCCGAGGGTCGCGGTACGTTCACGGCGCTGAGCGTCGAGGAGAACTTGCGCGTCGCCGCCTTCACCCGCCGCGACAAGGCCCAGGTCGCGCGCGATCTCGAGATGATCTTCACTTATTTCCCGCGCCTGAAAGAGCGCATGTCCCAGCAGGCGGGTACGCTCTCCGGCGGCGAGCAGCAGATGCTCGCGATCTCGCGTGCGCTGATGCTTTCGCCGCGCCTGATGCTGCTCGACGAGCCGTCCTTCGGCCTCGCGCCGCTGATCGTGCAGGAGATCTTCCGCATCATGCGGCGGATCAACGCGGAATCGAAGGTGTCGATGCTGCTGGTCGAGCAGAACGCCGCGTTGGCGCTGGAGCTGGCCGACCACGCCTACGTGCTCGAAACCGGGCGTGTCGTGATGTCGGGCACCTCGGGCGCGGTCAAATCGGACGAGCAGATCCGCAAATCATATCTGGGCTACTGAAGGCAGCGTTCTTCCATGGAGCAATTCTTCCAGCAGGTGGCATCGGGTCTGGCCAACGGCGCGATCTACGCGCTTCTGGCGCTGGCTCTGGTCATGATCTTCGTGTCGACCAACCACATCAACTTCGCCCAGGGCGAGATGGCGATGTTCAGCGCCTACGTGTGCTGGCAGCTGCTCGACTGGGGGTATCCGTTCTGGATCGCGCTGCCGACGACGATGCTGCTATCGTTTATCGTCGGAATGCTCATAGAGCGCGTCATATTGAGGCCGCTGCATTCGGCGCCGCTGCTGTCGATCGTCGTCGTCTTCATCGGCCTGCTCGCGATCTTCCATTCGCTTGCCGGCGCCATCTGGACGCACACCATCAAGCCGCTCCCGTCGCCGTTCCCCAACGTCGCATTTGCGGGCTCGGGGCTCATTGGCTCCCATCAGATCGGCATGGTGCTGGTGTCGCTGGCGATGCTGGCGGCGCTGTTCGGCTTCTTCCGCTTCACGCCGCTCGGCCTCGCCATGCGGGCAGCGGCGCTCAACCCGGATTCGGCACGCCTTGTCGGTATCAACGTCGACTGGATGCTGGCGCTCGGCTGGGGGCTCGCCGCGGCCGTCGGCTCTGTTGCAGGCGTCCTCGTCGCACCCGTCGTCTACCTCGAGCCAAACATGATGGCGGGCATCCTGCTCTACGGATTCGCGGGGGCGCTCGTCGGGGGCATCTCGAGCCCTGGTGGCGCTGTGGCCGGCGGATTCATCGTCGGCGTTCTCGAGAACATGGTCGCCTATCTCGGTAATATGCTGGAACGGGCGACGGGCGTTTATGTGATCGGCAACGGCGAGAAGCTGACCGTGGCATTGATCATCGTGATCACCGTGCTGACGCTAAAACCATCGGGCCTCTTCGGCCGCGTGACCGTGAAGAGGGTCTGAGCCATGGCATCAACCGTCACAACAAGCGCAGCCGTCCCGCCATCCATGCCCGACGTCATGCCGATGTTTGAACGCAAGCGCGTGCCTGTCTGGATATGGGTCGCGGTCGCGGTGGCAGCGATGCTCCCGATCGCCGGCGGGCAGACCGGACTGATCTCGAACTTCACGTTCCTCCAGCTCTCGCTGATGATCGTCTATTCGATCGCGGTGCTCGGCCTCAATCTCCTGACGGGCTTCAACGGCCAGATCTCGCTCGGGCACGGAGCCTTCTTCGCTGTCGGCGCTTACGTCACCGCGATCCTCATCGATCGCTACGAGATCCACTACCTGGCGACGCTGCCGGTCGCGATGCTCGTGTGTTTCATCGTCGGCTATCTGTTCGGTCTGCCGGCCCTGCGGCTGGAGGGTCACTATCTCGCGCTGGCGACGTTCTCGTTGGCCATCGCCGTGCCGCAGCTCCTCAAGTATCGCCACCTTGAGCCGCTGACGCATGGCGTCCAAGGCATCAACATTTTCAAGCCCGATACCCCGTTCGGGCTGCCCTTCAGTCCGGACCAGTGGCTGTTCCTGGTGGTGCTGTTCTGCGCCGTGGTCATGTTCATCATCGCGCGCAACCTGATCGATAGCCGTATGGGCCGCGCGATGATGGCGATCCGGGATCAGCCGCTGGCGGCCGATACGATGGGGATCAACTCAGCGCAGACGAAGGCGATCACTTTCGGCATCAGCGCGCTCTACGTGGGCCTCGCCGGCGCGCTGCACGCTATCATTTTCGAGTTCGTGTCGCCGGACAGCTTCCGCTTCGAGCTGTCGATTGCGCTGCTGGTCGGCGCAGTCGTCGGCGGCATCGCGACCTTGGCGGGTGCCGCGGTCGGCGGTTTTTTTGTCCAATTCATCGAGAAGTATGCCGATGCCGCGACCAAGGCGCTGACGCAGACGGTGCATCTGCCGATCGAACTCGAGCCGTGGACCATCTACGGCATCGTGCTGATCGTGCTCATGTACACGATGCCGATGGGAATTGCGGGTGGTGTCGGGTCACTTTGGAGAAAATGGCGCGCTACGTAGGGCGCCCAACAAACGATCGCGAAAGTGCGACTATCAAGTTCTAGGGAAGGCAACACCTCGGAGGAGGATGCACATGCTCAAGACAACTCGCAGAAACGTCATCATCGGTGGTGGCGCTCTCGCTGCCGCGCAGGGAATCGGGTTCCCGGCGATCGCGCAGGGCAAGAAATACGACGACGGCGCCACCGACAGCGTCATCAAGATCGGCAACACCAATCCCTATTCGGGAAACGCTTCGGCGTACGGCAACATCGGCCGCACGATCGAAGCCACCTTCAAGATGATCAACGACAATGGCGGCATCAAAGGCCGCAAGATCGAATTCATCACCTATGACGACGGCTACAGCCCGCCGAAGACCGTCGAAATGGTCCGCAAGCTGGTCGAGCAGGACAAGGTGCTGTTCCTGTTCAACACGCTCGGCACGCCGTCGAATACCGCGATCCACAAGTACATGAACGGCAAGAAGGTGCCGCAGCTCTTCGTCGCGACCGGCGCGTCGAAGTGGGGACAGCCCAAGGAGTTCCCGTGGACAATGGGCTGGCAGCCGGACTACGTCACCGAGGGGGGCATCTACGCCAAGCACATACTGTCGACCGTGAAGGATCCGAAGATCGGCATCCTCATGCAGAACGACGACTACGGTAAGGACTACTACAACGGCTTCATCGCTGGCCTCGCCGACAAGAAGAGCCTTGTCGCGCAGCTCGCGACCTACGAAGTCACCGATCCGACCGTCGACAGCCAGATGATCCAGCTCAAGAACTCCGGCGCCAACGTGTTCTTCAACATCACGACGCCGAAGTTCGCAGCGCAGGCGATCAAGAAGGCGGCGGAAATCGACTGGAAGCCGGCGCACTATCTCAACAACGTGTCATCGTCGTTCGGATCGGTGTTCCAGCCGGCCGGAATCGCGGCGTCGCAGGGTGTCATGCTTGCCCTGTACCGCAAGGACGTCAACGACCCGCAGTTCGCAAGCGCGCCTGATGTCGCGGCTTTCAAGGCATTTATGTCGAAGTACATGCCGAGCGCCAACATCAAGGATGACACGCACAACTACGGCTACTCGGTCGCCTTTACGTTGATTGAGGTGCTGAAGATGTGCGGTGACAACCTCACGCGCGAGAACGTGATGAAGCAGGCGGCCAGCCTGAAAGGCTACGAGGCGCCGCTGCTGCTCCCGGGTATCAAGATCAACACCAGCGCGACCGATTTCTATCCGATCCAGTCGGTGCAGATGGCGCGCGTCAAAGGCGAGAGCTTCGAGTTGTTCGGTAACATCCTCTCGAACGAGTCGGCCTGAGGATCTTTGCGGCAGGCCGGTGCCAGGAAGCGCCGGCCTGTCGCAGCTACTTCTTCACGGCGGCAGCGGCCGGAGCAGCGCCGACGCCGACGATGCTGGGGTCGGCCTTGCCGATCGCCTTTGCGTCCTTGCCCTCATAGTCGGTTGCAAGCAGCACGGCCCGGATCGTCTCGAGACGGGCGCGCCGCTGGTCGTTGGCGAGGATGATCGTCCATGGCGCGATAGAGGTGTGCGTGAAGCGCAGCATCTCCTCCTTGGCGGCGGTATAGTCGTCGAAGCGCTCCATCGCTGCGATGTCGATGTCGCTGATCTTCCACTGCTTGAGTGGATCGTGACGACGCTCGTGGAAGCGCTCGAGCTGCATCTCCCGGCCGATCTCGAGGAAAAACTTGAACAGCCGGATGCCGTCGCGGACGAGCATCCCTTCGAACTCCGGCGCCTCGCGAAGGAACTGGGCGTGCTGTTCCGGCGTGCAGAAGCCCATCACGCGCTCGACGCCGGCGCGGTTGTACCAGGAGCGGTCGAACAGGGCCATACCGCCGCGTGTCGGCAGGTGCTCGACGTAGCGCTGGAAGTACCACTGGCCAAGCTCGGTCTCGGTCGGCTTGGTGAGGGCGACGACCTTGCAGTTGCGCGGGTTTAGGTGGCGCACGAAATGGCTGATGCAGGTGCCTTTGCCGGCCGAATCGCGCCCTTCGAACAGGCAGACGATGCGCTCGCCGCTCTCGCGCAGCCAGCTCTGCAGGCACGCAAGCTGGACGTGCAAGTCGTAGAGCTCCTGCTCGAAGGCTTCCTTCTTCAGTTTCTTGCCGTAGGGATAGCCGCCGCTGCCGAACGCGGCCTCGTCGATCGCCTTCGGCAGTACCGGATTGTCGAGATCGAAGGCAGATTTGCCCTTGTCGTTTTTTGTCTTGGCCATGTCGGTCTCCAGTATCTGCGCGTGGGGCGGTCTAGATCGAAGGCGGGAGGCGCGCCGCGAACGCTGAGATTGCCGCGATAACTATCGCTTCCTTGTCGCGATGCGGCGAGTGTCCGCAGGCTTCGAGGGCGAGCCGCTCGACCGGGCCCTGCGTGAGCTCGGCGATGCGATCGATCTGGGCCAGCGTGCCGTATTCGTCGTCGACGCCCTGAATGAGAAGTGCCGGTATGCTTAACGCGCGCGCTTCCGGCTCCAGCGACCAGTCGCGGAATGCGGGATCCCGCCATGTGTCGGCCCAGCCGTGGAAGGCGTCGTCGACGTGGGCGTGATAGCGCGCGAGGCGTTCCCGTAGCGGCCCTCTTTCGTAGGTCTCGGCGGTGCGCGCGATACCCTCGATGGCGATCTGCTCGACCATGATGTGCGGCGCCATCAGGACGATGCCGGCGACCGGTCGTCCCGACGAGGCGGCGTGGATGAGCGCGATCGAGGCTCCGTCCGAGTGGCCGATCAGCAGCGGCCGCGCGATCTGCAACTTGTCGAGCAGCGAGGGGAGGACGTCGAGCGCTTCCTCGTGCAGGTAGCGCGGCGTGCGCTGGGCCATGAGTCCGGCCGACTGCCCGTATCCGAAGCGGGAGTAGACGAGCGCGCTGGCGCCAAGCTCGCGCGCGACCTTGTCGGGGAAATCGCGCCACAGCGCTGCGCAGCCGAGGCCCTCGTGCAGGAAGACGAGCGGCGCGCGGCCCGACACGGGACCCGGGATCATGCGGTACTCGATGGCGCGTCCGCCGATGTCGATAGACAACATGGCGTCCAGCCTAAACCCCAAGAAGCCGCTGCACGAGCGCCTTATCGGCAAGCAGCGCCGCTGGCGCACCCTCGTGCACGATCTCGCCCTTGACCAGGACGACGACGCGGTCGGCGATGCGCGCGAGGTCGGCGACGGACTTGTCGACGACGAGGCTCGCGAGCCCGCTGTCACGCACGAGGCGCAGCGTCGCCCAAATCTCCTCGCGGATCAGCGGGGCGAGACCTTCCGTCGCCTCGTCGAGGATCAGAAGGCGCGGATTGGTGACCAGCGCACGGCCGATCGCGAGCATCTGCTGCTCGCCGCCGGAGAGCTGGTCTCCACGATGGGTGCGCCGCTCGGCAAGACGCGGGAACAGTTCGAGCACACGCGCGACCGGCCATGCGGCGCTTCCGTCCGCGCCCGGGCGCGCCGCGATGTCGAGGTTCTCCGCCACGGACAGCGTGCCGAAGATACCGCGGCCTTCGGGCACGTAGGCGATGCCGAGCCGCGAGCGCGCGAATGTCGGAAGTCGCGTAGCTTCCGTGCCGGCGAGCATGACGCGGCCTTCCGTCGCCGGCACGAGGCCCATGACAGTTCGGATCAGCGTACTCTTGCCCATGCCGTTGCGGCCCATGAGGGCGACCGTTTCGCCGGGGCGGACGGTGAGCGAGACGCCGCGCAGTATGTGGCTGGCGCCGTAGTAGACCTGGAGACCGGAGGCGGCGAGCAGTGCGTTGGCCGCGGTCATGACGCCCCCCCGAGGTAGGCGCGCTGCACGGCAGGGTCGGCGCGAATATCGGCGGGTGGGCCACTCGCGAGCAGCGCCCCCTCGACCATCACACTCATGCGATCGGCAACCGCGAACACGAAGTCCATGTCGTGCTCGATCAGCAGCACCGCGTGGTCGCGCGCGAGGCTCTTGAGCAGGCCGGCGATCGCCTCGGATTCCTCATTGCCCATGCCGGCTAGCGGTTCGTCGAGCAACAGGAGGCGCGGTGCGCCGGCGAGCGTCATCGCAATCTCGAGCAGGCGCTGCTCGCCATGGGAGAGCGTGCCGGCGATGCGGTCCGGCGCTTCGGCGAGCCCGATCCGCGCGAGTACCTCCGCGACGCGCGCGTCGAGATCGATGGCCGATACGCTAGGACGGAGCAAGCTGCGCGCGGGCGTGTGGATCGCCTGCGCGGCGAGGCGGACGTTGTCGTGCACTGTGAGCGGCGCGAAGATGTTGGTGCGCTGGAACGAGCGGGCGACGCCGGCCTGCGCCATGAGCGGCGCCGAAGTGCCGGTGATCACGCGCCCATCGAGGCGGATGGTGCCGGACGTCGGCTTCAGCTCGCCCGAAAGCAGGTTGACCAGCGTCGATTTGCCAGCGCCGTTGGGGCCGATCAGCGCGTGCAGCTCGCCGCGGCGCAAGGTGATGGAGACGTCGCGCACCGCCGCGAGGCCGCCGAACGATTTGCTCAGGGCCTCGGTTTCGAGAACGGGTGTCGCATCGTCCTTCATGCGGGGACCCGGTAGTCGGAGTCCTTGCCATAAGCGGCGCGGATGAAACGCGGCAGGCGCAGGCTCGCGAGCCCGCGCGGGAGGGCGATGACAACGGCGAGAATGACCAACCCTTCGAGCAAGAGCTTACGCTCGGCGAGGGCCTGGACGCGGAGGCCAAGATCGGTGAGGCCGATGGCGGCAAACGCGCGGGCGAACGGTTTGTAGTCGCCCATAAGCTGCGGCAACTCGCCGAGGCCGGTGAACGCGAGCGCCCCGAGGATCGGCCCGTGCAGCGACTGCAGGCCGCCGAGCAGGATCATCAACAGCGCCTCGGCCGACCGATGCCAACCGACGAGTTCCGGGTTCACGAAGGCGCGGTGCATCGCCCACATGTGGCCAGCGACACCCGCGAGCATGCCCGCGACGACGAAAGCCGCGAGCTTATAGCGCATGGTCTCGAAGCCAAGTGCGCGCATCCGGTGCTCGTTGACGCGGATGCCTTCGAGGACGCGCCCGAACAGCGAGCGCAGCAGGAATGTCAGCAGCAGGTACATCAGGACGAGCTGGACGAGCGCCACGTAGTAGAGGGCGTAAGGGCGCCGCCGGCGCGTGAAGGTGAGTTCGGTGCCCAGAAACGACAGGAGCGGTCGCGCGAGGTACGCGCCGTCGGTGCCGCCGCCGATCTTGGTGTCGTGGAAGACGAAGAAGATCATCTGCCCGAAGGCGAGCGTTACCATCAGGAAAAAGAACCCGCGCGTGCGCAGCGACATCGCGCCGACAACGAACGAGGCGGCACCGGCGACCAGCATTGCCACCGGCAGTGTGATGGCGATCGACAGGCCCTTGTCCTCGGGCGTGATGAGATAGACGGTGTAGGCGGCGAGGCCGTAGAAGGCGCCGTGGCCGAGGCTGACGAGGCCGGTGCCGCCGACGAGGAGCTGGAGGCTCAACGCCAGCATTGCGGCGATCAGGGCCGTCGTCGCAAGCTCGATGTAGTAGGGCTGGGCGAACTGCGGCAGCAGTGCCAGAACGATGGCGCAAATCCCCAATCCGATGGCTCCGCGGCGCGTCGGCAGCATTGCCTTCAGCTCCGCTGGCCGAAGAGGCCGGTCGGGCGCCACAGGAGGACCGCGGCCATCAGCAGGTAGATCGCGAGGCCGGCGACCTTGGGCGCGTAGGCCTTGCCGAGTGTGTCGACGAGGCCGATCAGCAACGCCGACCAGAAGGCGCCGGAGATCGAGCCGAGGCCACCGATGACGACGACCACGAACGAGATGATGAGGAAGCCGTCGCCCATGCCCGGGTAGACGGAATAGAGCGGCGCCGCGAGGACGCCGGCGACGAGCGCGAGCGCGGTACCGACGGCGAATACGGTCATGTGGACGCGGCGAGCATCGATGCCAATGACGTCGACCATCTCAGGCTTCTCGGCGGCGGCGCGGATGACGGCGCCGGTGCGCGTGCGCTCGATCCAGTAGAACAGGCCGGCGGCGAGCGCGAGGCATACGGCGATCACGGCAAAGCGATAGGCCGAGTAGGAGAACCCGGCGGTGATCGGCACCGAGAAGTCGAACGTCGGAGGTACGGGTACGGAGTAGAAGTCGTTGCCGACCAGGATCGAGCGGCCCTCCTCGAACAACAGGATCAGGGCGAAGGTCAGTAGCACCTGGTCGAGGTGGTCGCGCTGGTAGAAATGGCGGAACAGGCCGCGCTCCAGCAGGGCGCCGAACACCGCGCCGCCGAGCAGCGCCAGCGGCAGCGCGAGCCACGCCGAGCCTGTTGCATGGGCCACCAGATAGGCGACGTAGGCGCCGATCATGAAGAGCGAGCCGTGGGCGAGGTTGATGATGCCCATGACGCCGAAAATGAGGGTCAGCCCGCTCGCGGTCAGGAACAGCAGCAAACCATACTGCACACCATTGAGGAGCTGGGCGAGAAAGCCGGCGAGACTCATGAACGTCCTTTGCGGCGCCGCCCCCGAATAAATGC